>ENA-OQBT01000003-OQBT01000003.1-human-gut-metagenome-genome-assembly--contig:-NODE-3-length-147634-cov-7.060214_pt1 | contig 147634 bp, 160 predicted proteins | sample MGYA00242749_ERZ504557 | MGnify/ENA primary metagenome ERZ504557 (study PRJEB26092, sample SAMD00036243) | human gut metagenome | host: Homo sapiens | study: EMG produced TPA metagenomics assembly of...
ATCAAAACTTTTCTGCATACAATCCGGACACACCGTAATATGGTTCGGCAGATCGATCATCTTTCCGGTCACGCTCTCCGGACGATGGCAGATAAAGCAGATCTTCTCATACTCATCCTCGTGTTCCTCTTTTGTGGAAGTCTGAAAGACTTCCTTTTTCTCTGTATCGGAAGACTCTTTTCCTTCTGTGGTGACCGGAGTCTCCTTTTCTTCATCTATGATAATAAAATCGTTATCTGACATGTTCTTTCCCTTCTTTCCAGTTACTTGCCCTTTGTACATTCACCGAGGGTATGTCCACATTATAATACAGAATACCGGCAGTTACAAATTAACTTTTTCTAAACCGTCCCTGTTTCCAACATTTCCAGAAACTGTGATTCAGAAATAATCGGAACGTTCAGTTCTTTCGCCTTTTTATTCTTGGAAGAAGCAGACTGCACATCATTATTGATCAGATAATTCGTCTTTCCGGTCACGCTTCCTGTCACTTTCCCCCCTCTGGATTCAATGATTTCTTTCACTTCCCGGCGGTTTGCAAAGTGTTCTACGCTTCCTGTAATCACAAAATTCATATTTTCAAAAATCTGTGCGCTTTCCTCTCCTTCTTCTTTCTGGAGCTTAACCTCCTGTAAGAGGCGTTTGAAAAGATCTCTGTGTGTTTCATCTGAAAAATAATCCACAAACGTTCTGGCGATCACTTCGCCTACTCCCTGGATATCGACCAGTTCTTCCACGGTTGCCTGCATCATCCTCTGGGGATCATTGTCAAATGCCCGGCAGATCATTTTTGCATTGGAAAGTCCGATATTTGCGATTCCAAGGCTGTAGATTACTTTCGGCATAGTCGTACTTCTGGAGTTTTCCACACTTGTGATCAGTTTTGCATAGGATTTTTCTCCGAACCCCTCCAGTGTTTTGATGGTTTCTTCATATCTGTCCAGATGATAAATATCTGTAAAATCCCGGATAAATCCTTCTCCAATGAACTTTTCCAGAGTTGCCTCCGAGAGCCCTTCAATATTCATGGCATCCCTGCTGACAAACAATGCAAAAGATTTCAAATGCTTTGCCTGACACTCCGGATTCGTACAGTACAATGTCTTTGTCTCATTTTCCATCTGTATCTTTGTCGCACCGCCACAGACCGGACAGACTTGCGGGATATCTTTTACACCGCTTCTGGTCAGATTTTCTGCAATCTGCGGAATGATCATGTTGGCTTTATACACCTGAATGACATCTCCTACGCCAAGCTCCAGATCTTCCATAATGCTGATATTATGCACACTGGCACGGCTTACCGTAGTTCCTTCCAGCTCTACCGGTTCAAAGATCGCTACCGGATTGATCAGGCCTGTCCTTGACGGACTCCACTCAATCTCCAGAAGTGTCGTCTCTCTGATCTCATCCGCCCATTTAAAGGCATAGGAATCCCGGGGGAATTTAGCCGTTGTTCCAAGAGACTGACCATAGGCAATATCATCATATACCAATACCAGTCCGTCAGACGGGAAATCATTGTGCACAATCTGCTCCGAAAACCATGCAACTTCCTCTTCGATGGATGCACGGTCAGCCAGATGATGCTCGACCACCTCAAATCCTTGTTTTTCCAGCCAGCTTAACTGCTGCATTCTCGAATTTTCAAACTCTGCACCATCTGCTTTTACCAGTGTAAATGCAAAAACTTCACATTTCTTCTCGCTGTGATCTCATTGTCAGCTGACGCACCGAACCACTGCACAGATTCCTCGGATTCTTATATCTTGCATCTACATCCTCGATCTGCTCGTTGATACGCTCAAAATCCTTATATCCAATCACGGCTTCCCCACGCAGGATCAGTTCTCCCTGATACGGGATCTGAAGAGGAAGATTGCGAAATACCTTCGCATTGTTGGTGATGACTTCTCCCACCTCTCCATTTCCTCTTGTGACCGCTTTTTGAAGCCGCCCGTTCTGATATGTCAGAACGATCGTCAGTCCGTCCATCTTCCAGGAGATCACGGCCTTTTGCTCTCCTAAAAATGATTTCAGCTGTTCCACGTCTTTTGTCTTATCCAGTGAGAGCATCGGTTTTTCATGCCGCTCCTTCGGCAGCTCACTGAGCACCTCATATCCCACATTAACCGTAGGACTGGATGCAAGAGTCGTCCCCAGCTCCCGCTCCAGTCCTTCCAGTTCGTCATATAATCTGTCATACTCATAGTTGCTCATGATCTCCGTGTCTTCCTGCTCATATGCACGTCTGGCACGGTTCAGAAGTTCTACGAGTTCCTGCATTCTTTTCTTTTTTGCTTCCATATTTAGAGTCCCTTTACTTTTTATATCACAGTTTCATTGGAAGAATCCTTAATCTGATCATACAATTCATTCAATTCTGCATCTGTCAGCTTCCGGTATTCTCCCTCTTTCAGACGCCCCAGATGGATATTCATGATCCTCACCCGGATCAGCTCTCTCACCTGATATCCAAGTGCCTCACACATTCTGCGTATCTGGCGGTTCAGCCCTGTGTCAAAATGATCGAAAATGTATATTTTCCGATTTTTTCTACTTTACACGGACGTGTCACCGTATCTAAGATCGGTACACCGGATGCCATTTTTTCCAGAAACTCCTGCGTGATTTCTTTATCCACCGTCACCTTATATTCTTTCTCATGCCGGTTTCCCGCACGCATCATCTTATTGATGATATCACCGTTGTTGGTCATCAGAAGCAGTCCTTTAGAGTCCTTATCCAGACGCCCTACATACGTGATCCGGATCGGGTAATCCAGAAAACGCACAATACTGTTTCTTTCCCTGCGCTCTTCTGTACAGACGATTCCCGCCGGTTTGTTCACTGCCAGCACGACCATCTCATCCTGCTTTGAAACTACTTTCTTTCCGACTTTTACGACCTGCCCCGGAACAATCTTCATTCCGGTCTGTGCACGCTTTCCGTCCACACTCACCCGGCCGCTCTCGATCAGCCTGTCCGCTTCTCTGCGGGAACATACCCCCGCTTCGCTTAAATATTTATTCAGGCGAACCTCTTCCTTCGTCTTTTGATATTCCTGCAAAATCCGATTATTCACTGCTCAATACCCCGCTTATATTATTGTCCTGTAGAAATATGTTGGCACTGTATAAAAACAATGTATCTGTAATTTCATACGTATCCATAATATCCCCGATCGTACCGGAATAATACCTCGGATCTACCATCACGATCTCCCGGAAATACGGTGTAAGGAACGGAACAAATGAATTCGCATAAGAATCTTTGATCAGTAAAAGTCTTCGATTGCTCTCCGATACCGTGCGGATATCCACTACAGAAAAGTTGCCTCCCAGGTACACTGCATATTTATCTCTGCTGTTTAATTTCGATGAATCATACAAAGACGCTGTTTTCTTCTGCTCATCCACATAGTTGACGACAACATCATTGTCTTCTGTCTTTGGTACATAAATATCAATCTGCTCTTTCTCATTCAGACGGCATCCGCTCTTAGATGCCAATGAACCATTAAAATCCGTTGTGATCGGATAAGAAGCATATTCTGTCTCCTGTTCTTCCAGGTTCAATGTCCTGGCTGCTTCCTGAAAAACGTAGTATGCCCCTTTTGCCGTCCAGTGATGGTCTGTTTTATAATAAATCTTCTCATCACTGTGTCTGGTCAATGGCTTTACCGCATCGATCCACTGTACACTGTCCCCCAGTTCTTTTTTCACCTGTGCGATATACTGGCTCTGATCGGCAACTGTAGCGGTAAACGGAAGCCTGTCGCTTAAAATATTCGCCGCATCCGGAACTAACAGCATATTCACCGGAATATCAGAATATTTCTGACTAAAACTCTGGATGGCTTTCATATTTGCTTTCAATACATCCTGATCGGGAACTGCAATGTCTTCCAAAAGCTGTCCTTTTTTCCCGATAAAAACACCATTTTCCTCTTTACTTCCTGCCAGTCTGCTGAATCCGACTTTCAGACTGCGCCACATATTTCTTCCCATAAACTGATCGGCCTGATACTTCTCATACTGATCCATATAGCTCCCGGAAGTAACCGCGCTGACTGAAAGCTCCGGCTTTTGCTGCAATCCGCGGTTTTCCTCTTCTGAGATTTTTTTTGACGGAAGGAGCAGATTGATGATCCCGATCCCGAATACACAGATAAGGAATCCGATTCCGATCACATATTCGATTCTTTTTCTTTTCCTTGTTTTTCTTCTTTCTGACATATGCTCACCTAAAATCTAAAATATAAAAACGGATTAAATGACTGTGTCACCAGAAATGCCAGCGAAAGTGCAAACATGACCAGATACATCACACCTGTCATTATATATTTTCCAACTCTGCTTCCAGGAGCCCTCTGAATATTTCTCATCAGTCTGTATCCAATGGAGGAGGATCCCAGCACTGCCATCAGATAGATCAGCCAGTTGGAGAGCAGATAAAACCAGCCCAGCTTGTCCATAAGCCCGCTGGCACCGATTCCAAACATCACACCTACATACTTCAGGGCATAACCAAGTGACGGGCTAAAGAACAGTACCCATCCGATCAGTATCAGCACCATCGCATAAATATGCCGTACTGCACCCGGCCACTTTTCCACATATTGTCCCCATACAAATTTTTCCAGAATCAATATAATTCCATAATACAGTCCCCATGCGACAAAATTCCATGCCGCACCATGCCAGAATCCGGTCAGCATCCAGACGATCAGAAGATTGGTGATCGTTCTGGAGTCTCCTTTGCGGTTTCCTCCCAGTGGAATATACACATACTCACGGAACCAGGTACTCAGAGATATATGCCATCTTCTCCAGAATTCTGTCACACTCGTAGATACATACGGGTAATGGAAGTTCTCCAAAAACTCAAATCCGAACATCTTTCCAAGACCGATCGCCATATCCGAATATCCGCCGAAATCAAAATAAATCTGGAATGCATAAGAAATACATCCGATCCACGCAGTCATCACCGAATAGCTGCCCAGATGCATCGCTGCGATCTGCTCAAAAACCGCTCCTGTCGTATTTGCAAGAATTACCTTTTTGGCAAGTCCCCGCATAAAATACATGGCTCCCTGTCCGAACTTGGTCAGGTTCATAAATCTGTGCTCCAACTGCTCCTCAATATCCACATACCGCACGATCGGTCCTGCGATCAGCTGCGGGAACATAGAAATATAAAGTGCAAAATACATCAGCTTTTTCTGCGGCTTTACCTCCCCCCGATATACATCGATAATGTAGGAAAGCGCCTGAAATGTATAAAAAGAAATCCCGATCGGAAGCGGCAGTTCTCTGTATGGAATATCAAACGGAAGAACTGCATTTACGGATTCCATCAAAAAGCCGTAATATTTGAAAAAGCCAAGAAGCAGCAGGTTTACAACCACCGCAAAAATCAGACTGTTTCGTTTTTTTCTGTCATCATCTGCCTTTTCGGCAATATCCAGACCGCACACATAGTTCAGACAAATGGATAGAATCATCAAAATGACATAAACAGGCTCTCCCCATGCATAAAAGAAAAGGCTTGCGATCAGCATGACCAGATTCTTGAACCGATACGGAACAAGAAAATATACTGCCAGTACAATCGGCAGAAATACAAATAAAAATGTTATACTGCTAAACAGCATCTTTTGTTCCCCCTGCGTTTCTATAAACTTTTTGAAAAACAGACTTATAAGTCTCTGCTTTTGGAGAGACTGCGTAAAATACGAACTTCCCTCTTACAGAAATCTGAGCTTCATCCAAAAGCTGCACCTGGTCAGGCGCATAACCGTCAAAGTCATTCCTTCTGTTCGCACGGCGCTGTTCTACAGCTGCCTTTACCTCTTCTGCCTGTTCCGTGGTCTTTGTTTTGACCAGTAAGATCTCCTGTGCTGACATACTGGATTCTGCCGTGTAGAGCATTACACCTTCATAATCTGCACTGTTGAGCCCATAATAGCGCTTCAGCCCCTGCACTCCTGCTTTTTTCATAGCCTTCGTATCCAGAGATGCCTCTACTTTTTTCTCTACCGCAGCAAAGCTCTTCGTACTGCCGCTGGTGAAAATCAGTAACAGTGCCACGTAAACAACGATCACTGCCACCAGTGCATACTTGATCACCACTGTTTTTTTGAGATTTTTTATCTTATCTGTCATAAAGTTGCTACCTCCGCCATACGTTTGAGCCAGATTGGATAAAAATCCGCCTTGAAATGAATTCCATCCTCTTCATAATAAGTATCTGAAACCAGCGAAGTATTATCTAAAAATGCAATCTGATTCTCATCACACATCTTCTGCAGTGCCGCATTGTACTCCGGAATCTTCTGAAATACAGGCTTTTCTTCCTGCTTCGCCGCACTGACCGGGAAGATAGAATTCACATACAAAGTTGTATCCGGCAATTTTTTACGCAGCTGGTCGATCACTGCTTTATACTCTTTGATAAATAAATCCGTATCCCCATTTGTTGCAATCACGTCATTCATCCCATAGGAAAGAAAAATAACCTGAGGGTTAATGTCTGCCACTGTTTTTATCTGATCATCCAGCTCATCCAATTCTACTCCGATCTTGGCAACCACACTGGATGCATTCAAAAGATCATACTCTGTAAATGCCTCAGAAATCGAATCTCCCATCACGACCGAGCTGGAAAATAAGCTCTTATAGTTGATCTCACCACTTGCTTCCTGACTTTCCAGCTTGTCTTTCGTGTCCAGCTTGTTGATCTTTTTTTCAATATCTTTTACATTTTCTTTTTCTGTCGCTTTTATGATCGCAAGTCCCTCCTTCGTATCCACTGTTTCAGCGGAAAAATAGCTGATTCCTTCCGCGATCAGGGTAACTGCAGCAAGCACTGCGACTGCACCGGCTCCGATTATCACATGTTTTTTTTTCTGTCTCTTCATCCGTATCTTTTGTCCCCTTATTCTTACCATCTTATCTTATTTTATAATACGTTTTCCATGCTTAAAAGTCAACGTTCCTGATGATAGATTCTCTCGCTGATCTCTTGCATTTTCATGTCGATCGTATGGAGCTGTTCTGCGCAGATTCCCAGATCTTCTGAAACAGAATCCGGAAATCCGTCCGTCTGTTTCTTATAATACAGTTTATGTTCTATACTTGCCCAAAAATCCATCGCGATCGTACGCATCTGCACTTCTACCTTCATCGGTTTTTTCTCATTCATAAAAAATACCGGTACTTCCAAAATCAGATGCAGACTTCTGTAACCGTTTGGTTTTGGATTCTTGATATAGTCCTTTCTCTCGATCAGTCTGATATCATCCTGCTCACATATTTTTTCCGCAAGCGTATAGATATCTTTCGGAAAACAGCAGATCACACGGATACCTGCAATATCACAGATATTTTCTTCTATGGCCTGTACACTGATCTCTATATTTTTTCTTTTCATCTTCTCCAGGATACTAATCGGTTTCTTGATTCTGCTTTCAATTGATAAGATTGGATTCTGATCAGAATTGATCGATAATTCGTGATTCAACACTTCAAATTTTGTCTTAACTTCCAGCAGTGCACACTGATACTGCATGATCAGCTTCTGAAACGGCATCGCTGATTCTAAAAGCCTCTCCGGTTCTTTCAACTCTGTCAATTCTTCAAATTTCATTTCTTCCATATTAACTGCCCTTCTCTTCTGTACTGATTCCATATAAAATAATATCCAATAACTCTGATATCTTCAGATTATGTTCTTCTATAAATCGGGAAAAATCTCCTGTACGGCTTGCTTTATTCTGGTAATATCCATTGTACATATTCTGAAACAGACTCAGATATTCTACTGCCATTTCCATACTGATTCCCTCTCTTAAACGAATCTTGGACAGCAAATGCCGGTATTGCTCTCTTATATAGGCATCATATCTTTCCATCACACCAAAAAGTGCTTCTTTTAAATGCTCTGCCGGATATAACATCACATTAAAAAATATATTTCTGTCATACGGATTTTCAGCAAAAAACACTTCCCGTCTCTCCAAAAAAATACGGATTTCTTCCCTTGCTGTTTTTGCCTCTTCTTTCCCTTCTTCCATATAACTCATCAACTTTTCGAAGCTTTTCTTCACACAGTACAGATATAGCTCATCCTTATTTTTAAAATTATGGTAGATCAGCCCTTTTGCAATCTGATACTTACCGCATATCGCATTCAGCGAAACCGCATCGTAAGATCTGCTTCCAAACTCGATCGTAGCTGCATGTACAATTTTTTCACAAGTCTGTTTTGTCTTTTCTTCTTTTTTCATGCTGTTATCCTTTCTTTTTGACTACACAGTCTATAATAGGATACTATACAATTTTCTTACAATCAATATTTTTGCCTGTGTTTTTTTCTCTTTTTTATGGTATGATAGAGAAATCAATACTTATATTTTTTATCAGGAGGACATCCTTATGATCGCGTTAAAACTGACGAATGTCAAAGCCTGTATGTCTCATCTTCTTCTGATGGACACCTTCGATTCATTCCTTCTGATCGAAGGAGAGATCATGACATTCAATACGTTCAAAATAGACGGTTTTATTCAAAAAAACTTTTATACTTCTGAAGAACTGGAACAAATGGGCACACTCCCTGAATACGCTTACTGGAAGCAGCTTCGGGAATACTGCTTCTCCCTGATCAAAGGGAAAAAGACTCCACTTGGATTTCGTTTTGTATTCAGTCTGTCTCCGAAAAATATTGCCCGCCTTATCGAGCAGAATGAACTCGGCCTGAATGCCGATGACATTCAGGGACTCTATTTGAATCTCCGCTATGATTCCACCGGACTTCAATGCATTACCGGTACATCTTTCAAATCCTTCTCCATGGACAAGTCGCTGGAACACGCCTGGGACAACATGGTACAGAAGTTTTTCCAGAAAAAAGGACTGGATTTCGAAATTTTGTAATCTGTAATTTTAGTTCAACGAATACCATTATATAAGACAGATCCACATTTTAATCTTAAAAATTATGAAAGTTTTTCTTAAGATTACAAAGTGATTTTATTGCCTTTTTCGTAAATGACATCTACGGTTTCATCAACTGGCATCGGATGGGACAAAGACAGGGAAGCGAAGCTTTCTAAACAATATAAAAGGGAGTCCAAAAAGAAATGGTTCTAATCCCTTTCTTTTTCGGACTCCCTATATTTTTTTATTTTGTCAAAAGCATCATAATCTGATTACTTCTCTGTACAAATGCTGTCATCTCTTGTGGACTCAGTGGTTTGTGGGCAAGCAGCGCCAGATCATACAGCTGCTTACAGATCAGCTCTACATTCTCACCTTCTTTGTTCTCTACCACATACTGCACCAGTGGATGATCTGCATTCAGGATCAAGGACGCCTGTCCGCCGAACATACCGGTATCCATACCACCCATTCCATACATCTTCATCATCTCTTCCATACGTCTGGATTCTTCAGACAACACGGCCATGGAAGCAATATTCTCATCTTTTAATTTTTCTACTTTGACATCCAGTTTCTCATTATTCAGCACTTTTCTGAAGATTTCTGTCAGACTGTCTGCATTCTTCTGGAATGTCTCTTTTTCTTCTTCTGCAACTTCTGCTTTCAGAGACTCATGAACATCTGCATCGATTCTCTGGAATTTTACATTGTCATGCTTCTGCTCCAGATAGGTAATGAATGCAGAATCAATATTATGTGCCAGGATCACTGCATCCTGCCCCTGCTCTTTGAACATATTGATGTACTGACTCTGCTGCTGTTCATTCGTCACGTAGAAAATATTAGTCTTTGGTGTCTCTTTCGTCTCTTCTGAATCCGTTGTCTCCTCTGCCTTTGTCTCTTCTGCTGTTTCTCCGCCATTGGCCTTGATACAGTCTTCCAGAGTGAGATATTTGTGGTCAAGATTCTTAAACAGCATCGAATCTTTTACTTTTTCTCCGAATTTTTCATCTTTCAGACATCCAAACTTGATAAACGGACTGATATCATCCCAGTATTTTTCATAATTTTCTCTGTCTGTTTTGAACATACCGTTCAGTTTGTCTGCAACCTTCTTAGAAATATAGTCTGCAACTTTTGTTACAAATCCATCATTCTGCAGTGCACTTCTGGATACATTCAGAGGCAGATCCGGACAGTCGATCACACCTTTTAATACCATCAAAAATTCCGGAATCACTTCTTTGATGTTATCTGCAATAAATACCTGATTGTTATACAGTTTGATCTTTCCTTCAATGGAATCATACTCTGTATTGATCTTCGGGAAGTACAGGATTCCTTTCAGATTAAACGGATAATCCATATTCAGGTGAATCCAGAACAGTGGCTCCTTGTAATCCATAAATACTTTTCTGTAGAACTCGATATAATCATCCTTTGTGCAGTCGCTCGGATTTTTTGTCCAGAGTGGATGAATATCGCTTAAGGAAACCGGACGTTTTACAATTTTAACTTTCTGTTTCGGCTCACCTTCTTCACCTTCTTTTGGCTCTTCTGTAATATGTTCTACCACTTCATCCGTATCCAGAACATCTGCCTCATCGATTGTCTCATACTCCGGCTCTGCATTGGCCTTGGAGAGGAAAATCTCTACCGGCATGAATGAGCAGTATTTTTCCAGCACTTCTCTTGCACGGTATTCATTTGCAAATGCAAGACTGTCCTCGTTCAGATATAATGTAATCTCTGTACCAACCTCTGTACGGTTTCCTTCCTGCATCTCATACTCTGTACCACCTTCACTTACCCAGTGTACTGCGGCTGCACCCTCTTTATAAGACAGCGTATCAATCTGCACTTCGTCCGCTACCATAAACGCAGAATAGAATCCCAGACCAAAATGTCCGATCATTTCATCCTCTGTCGTCTTGTCTTTATATTTCTCCAAAAACTGTGTGGCACCGGAAAATGCGATCTGTGTAATATACTCTTCCACTTCTTCTGCTGTCATACCGATCCCGTTGTCAATGAACTTCAGCGTCTTTTCTTCCGGATTGACAATGACCTGAATCTTTCCTTTATAATCATCGGGAAGCTCACACTCACCCATCATATCCAGCTTTTTATATTTTGTGATCGCATCGCATCCGTTGGACACTAATTCACGAATGAAAATATCATGGTCAGAATATACCCATTTTTTAATGATCGGAAATATATTCTCGCTGTCGATAGATAAATTACCTTTTTTTGTTCCCATATCTAAACACTCCTCTTTCTTTACAAACTCACCCGTCCTGCGGGTTTTCTTCTGTCTATGAAGTATTTTAGTACACCATGTTTTAAAAGTCAACAGAAAATTAGCACTCTTTTCAGTTGAGTGCTAATAAAATTATGAACTCTATAAACTTTTTATAAACAAGAAACAAATACAAAATACTCCTGTCAAGTGGTATAATCAATTCTGTCAGCTTATTCACTCTTTCCAAAGAAAAGGAGGTTTTCAAAATGGAACAGAATTTTTCACTTACTCCGGTGCATACTGACAAACAGATTCAGGAAATTTCCAATCTTGCTTCTGTTATCTGGCATGAGCACTTCACTCCCATTATCGGCATACAGCAGGTAGAATATATGCTGGAAAAATTTCAGTCTTTTCATGCCCTGAAAGAACAGATGGAAACCGGATATGAATATTTTCAGATTTTTGACAATACAGAGTTTTGCGGGTACTGCGGGATTCATCAAGAAGAAACTACACTGTTTCTAAGCAAACTCTATTTAAAAAAAGAGGCGCGAAACCGACACCTCTCTACAAAAACGATCCAGTATTTAAAAACTCTCTGTCAAAAACGCGGTCTCTCTTCCATCTGGCTTACGTGCAACAAATACAATACGAATACCCTTGCGGTCTATCATCATCTTGGATTTGAGACGGTTCGTTCACAGGTAGCGGATATTGGAAACGGATATGTCATGGACGATTATATCCTGGAATGCAGAGTCTGACCGTACTCTGCATTTTTCTTTTGTCTATTCTTTATAAAACTCTCCATAATCAGTAGAACCAATTTTCTCACTCGGCTCAAGCGTAACGGCCGCCCCTGTTGTCTGTATTTCTGTTCCTTTTGGATCGGTACATTCTCATAACTGAGTTCCAATTCTTTTGGTGCAAACGAAATCACCTCTACTCTGTGTTCTTCATCTGCTGCAAATTCTGATAAAAATGAATCCGGAAGTGTCATCATAAGATCATTCCAGTCCGGTTCAGACTTCACATTATAAAGCCCCTCTGGAAAATCACGCCCCGCAGTCATTGTCTGTCCTACTTCTACTCGCACTGAATCCTGCAGTGGATTTGTCTCTCCATGAAGCCTTTCTGTCTGCGCACAATCCGAACGGAATTGAAGTGCTGCCCCGCTTTTCACTTCCAAAAGAGCTCCATCGTATAAACGCAGATCATCCATCACAGCTGCCTGATTCGGATTTTCAGGGTCACTTACTTTTTACAACATCCAGCGCCTTCTGCAGCTGATTATCACTGGTCGGATTCGCCGCATCGTAGGTATATTCTACCTCCACATCCGGCTGAATTCCTTTTTTATGGATGTTTTCTCCACTCGGTGTAAAATACTCCGCCGTCGTGATCTTGATCATCGTATCATCCTCAAAACTAAATAATTCCTGCACGATTCCCTTTCCGTACGTCGTGGTTCCCACAAGGGTACCAATTCCGTAGTCTTTTACGGCACCGGCAAAAATCTCTGACGCGCTGGCACTGTAGCCATTTACAAGCACTGCCAATGGTTTCTGAAATTCATGCTTTCCATCGCAGTCGTAGGTTTCTTCATTCCCGTATTTGTCTTTAATAGAAACGATTCTTCTTCCGGAAGGATCAGTTTCAGCATCTCTACAACAGTATCCAGGTTTCCTCCCGGATTATTCCGAAGATCGATAACAAGTCCTTCCATCCCCTGAGCTTCCAGATCTTCCAGTGCGGACTTGAACTGTTCGTAAGTCACATCTTCAAACCCCTGCACAGAAATATATCCTATCTTATCTTCCTTCATCTCATGCTCGACTGTCTGTGACTGAATTTTTTCTCTCACAGCTGTCAGCGTGTGCTCTTCCCGGTCTTCTCCTCGATAAACGGAGAGTTTCACCTCTGTTCCTTCTTCACCTTTAATCCAGGATACAACCTCAGACGTATCCTGATCTTCAATCTTATGGTCATCGACCTGATACAGGATATCTCCTTCTAAAAGCCCTGCCTTTTCTGCCGGACTGTTTTCATAGACCGTTGTAATCGTGATCTCCCCGGTCTGTACATTCTGCATCATAGCGGCTCCGATCCCCGAATATTCTCCCGAGGTGCTCTCTTTGATCTCTTTTGTCTCTTCCTCATTGTAATATACCGTATACGGATCATTGAGTGCACTCAAAAATCCGGCATACACTGCATCTTCCAGATCCTCCTGCTTTACATCATCACTGTAGAGATAATACTGATCGATCATTTTTTCAATTTTTTTAAATTTTGCTTCGGTCTTTTTCTCTGCCCGCTCCTGCTTGGCAGTCACACTGTCCTTTTGCAAAAGCAATCCGGAAAGCTCCGGTACCTTTGTGCAGACTCCTACTGCAAATAACATAATAAGGGCGCCTGTGAGCGCCCCTTTTATAAAACTTTTATGTCTGTTCATACTCTGTTACCAACTTTCGGTATTTTAGAAATACTGATCCGGACTGACTGCAACTCTATTTAACTCTACCTGGAAATGCAGATGTGGTCCTGTGGACTGTCCTGTAGAACCAACCGCACCAATCTGCTGGCCTCTTTCCACATACTGTCCCGCACTTACACAAATACTGCTGTGGTGCATATATTTTGTCACCAGACCGTTTCCGTGATCGATAACTACCCAGTTACCGGCGCTGCTGCTGTATCCGGCGATGATCACACGACCGGCTGCCGCGGCATATGTAGGTGTTCCGGTCGGCGCAGCATAATCGTTTCCTTTGTGTCCGCCGACTTCAAACTCACGGATTTCTCCAAAATAACTGGACTGGTAACTCATTCCCGGACACGGATGTGTGAAATAACCACTTCCGCTGGATACATTGCCGGATGACGGAGGTGTCACTGTGGAACCGCCTCCTGTACCACTGCCTGTATTATTATTGGAATTATTCTGATTCTGCTGCTCTTGCTGCTGTAACTGCTGCTGTCTTGCTGCCTCAGCCGCTTCTTCCTGGCGTCTCTTCTCTTCCTCCACCAGCTTCTGCAGTGTCTCCATCTTGCTGCCGAGCTGACTGCTTAAATCTGCCAGCTGAACATCCTTTTCTTTTAACAATGTCTGCGCCTGTGTCTGCTGGTTCACAAGATCCGTCTGAAGTGTATTTAATTCCTCATACTCTTTCTGCAGCGCCGCTTCCTGCTCTTCCACTGCCTTTACTGTCTTCTGGAATTCTTTTAACTTATCTCTATCATATTCAGACAGCTTGGAAATATACTCTGTTTTATTCAAAAAATCACTGATATTTTCACTGTCAGCAAGAACTTCAATAAATTCCATATTTCCATTCTCGTACATATATTTGATGCGGATCTTCATACTCTGGTACTGTGTATTTTCTTCTACTTTAGCCTGCACCAGATTTTCCTCTGCTTCTGTGATCTCCGCCTGCTTTGCATCCAGCTTGGACTGTGTCTTTTCCATCTCTTCTGCAATCTTTTTCAACTCTGTCTCAACAGTCGTCTTCTCTGCCTGCACACTGTCCTTTTGCTGCTGCAGCTGATCTACTGCATTCTGTGCATCCTGTACAGTCTCCGCATGTACCGGAAGTACCGTTCCGACAGAAAGCGCCGCTGCCAGACATAATGCTGTCACTTTTTTCATACGTTCTTTCATATGTTCACCTATACTTTCAAATGCTTGCGTACTGTAAAGAAACTTCCCAGAAATCCGATTCCTACTCCAAGCAGAAGTCCGATTGGAAGCAGGTAGCGATATACATCTCCTACCGGCAGGAATTCCACGATATTTTTCAGGATCTGGAATTTTGTCATCACATATCCCACTGCTCTTCCATAAAGTGCATACAATAATGCCAATGGAAGTACCGCTCCGACAATTCCGATGATCAGACCTTCCAGCACAAATGGAGAACGTACTACAAAGTCCTTTGCACCGATATATTTCATAATTGCAATTTCTTCTTTACGAACCGTAATACCCATGGTTACGGTATTGCTGATCAGGAAGATCGAAACTCCGAACAGGATCAAAATGATCGCGATTGACACATATCCAACCAGTACATTGACACTGGAAAGTGTATTCGCCACAACATCTGATTTATTGACCTTTCTGACTCCGTCCAGTCCCTCCGCAAACTTTACCAGTTCCTTCTGTGTTGCAGAAAGTGATTTGCTCTTGGAGATCATATTGCTGTCCTTGTCCTCCTGCGGTTTCATATAAACCGCATAACTGCTGGAGCCTGCAAGCGGATTGTCATCCTTAAATCCATCTGCCAGTTCCGGATTGTCTCCAAAGTACTCTTCTTTAAAACTGTTCCATGCATCATCTTCCGAAACATACTCTACTTTCAGAACATCATCCCTGCTGCGAAGCTCCTTGCCAATCTCCTCGATCTGACTTTCTGTTGCATCCTCATCAAAGAATACTGTAATCGCCACGCCTTCCTCTGCAGTCTTTACAAAATGCTGCAGATTCAGCACGATAGAAAAGAACAGTCCGAACAGAAAAATACAAGCTGACATTGTCGCAATAGATGCGATAGAGAACATTTTATTTCTCCCGATGTTCTTAACTCCCTGTTTTCCTACGTATCCTAATGTACTAATCCTCATCTATATACCCACCTTTTTGTTCATCACTCACGATCACGCCCTGTTTCATCGTAATAACTCGTTCGTTCATCTCGTTTACGATCTCCTGGTTATGTGTAACAACAAGTACTGTCGTTCCTCTGTCATTCGCCTCTTTGAGAAGACTCATGATTTCCCACGAATTGGTAGGATCCAGGTTACCGGTCGGCTCGTCGGCCAACAAAATTGCAGGTTCATTTACGATTGCTCTGGCAATCGCCACTCTCTGCTGCTCTCCACCGGAAAGCTCCTTCGGGAAAGCTTTATATTTTTGCGCCAGACCTACAAGAGAAAGTGCTGCCGGCACTTTTCGCTTGATCACTCTTGTCGGTGTTTCTGTCACACGAAGTGCAAACGCGATATTCTCATAAATATTCCGGTCCTTCAACAGACGGAAATCCTGAAAGACAACCCCGATGCCTCTTCTGTATTTTGCAATGTTCCGATGTTTCATCCGTTTTAAATTCTGCCCGTTTACAATGATCGTGCCTTCTGTAGGCTCCAGTTCCTTCATGATCAGACGAATCAATGTGGATTTTCCGGAACCGCTGTCTCCTACGATAAAAACGAACTCTCCCTGTTCGATCTTAACAGACACACCGTTTAACGCAGCATTCCCTTTGGAATACTCCTTCGTTACATCTCTTAATTCAATCATCATGCTCCTCCTAATTATTCATACTTTATCGGACGAAGTCGCCCGCCGCAGGCATACATTGCGGGATGCCCGGATGGGTATACTTTATCGGGCGTAAATCCGCCTGCTTAATATTCCAGCGTCTCCATGTATTTCATATATTTTACGACCATCAGTGCAATCTTGAATGTGATCGCATCTTCAAATACACGCAGATCCAACCCTGTACTTTTCTGAAGCTTATCCAGTCTGTACACGAGTGTATTTCTGTGAATATAAAGCTGTCTGGATGTCTCTGATACATTGAGACTGTTCTCAAAGAACTTGTTGATCGTAGTCAGTGTCTCCTCATCAAATTCATCCGGTGATTTCCCCTCAAAAATCTCTTTGATAAACATCTTGCAAAGCGGAATCGGCAGCTGGTAGATCAGACGTCCAATTCCAAGTGTGCTGTATGCTACAATGTCTTTCTCATCAAAGAAGATCTTGCCGACATCCAACGCCAGTTTTGCTTCTTTGTAGGACTTGGAAACTCCCTTGATGTCGTTGACAACCGTTCCATAGGCAATGTGGATTTTGTCATCCTCGGACTCAGCCCGCAGGATCTCCATCATTTCTTTGGCCATCTTTTCAAGCTCTCTGCTTCCGGCCTTATCAGCCAGCTCTTTGACAACAATGATATTTTTCTCATCTACTGCTGTCACGAAGTCTCTCGACTTTCCGCCAAGCAGGTTTCTGACATTATCCAGAGCAACACTGTCTTTTTCGTGTGATGTCTCAATAATAAAGATAACACGTTTTGCTTCTGTGTCAATATGTAATTTTTTTGCGCGATTATAAATATCTACAAGAAGCAGGTTGTCAAGAAGCAGATTTTTGATGAAATTATCCTTGTCAAAACGCTCCTTATATGCTACCAGAAGACTCTGAACCTGGAACGCTGCGATCTTACCCAGCATGTAGACATCTTCGCTCTCTCCGCCTGCCAGCAGAACATACTCAAGCTGCTGCTCATCAAAGATCTTGAAGAACTGACATCCCTGGATCACCTGGCTGTCTGCCGGAGATTCTACAAAAGACAACACCGCGCTTTCATAATTCCATGTATCCTCAAATGTCGTAGCAAGCGCCTTTCCTTCTGTATCCAGAACGCAAAAGTCAATTCTGGAAATTCCTTTTAATCCTTCGATTGTGTTTTGAAGTATCTGATTTGAAATCATACCTTTTTTCCTCCGCTTATCTACTCGTTTCCATGTGCATATTTCACAATTTTTTTACTCTTTCACTTTTGTCTGCACAACCCATATTTTATATACTAAGGCAAAACATCAAAAAAAGAAAGAGGAAATCCACTTTTTTTATGCATTTCCTCATAGTTTTTACAAAAAATTCATATTTATACGGCTATACATAGTATACAAACCGAAGCTTTTTTATTCTTCACTTCTCTGCTGCCGTCCCACCTGGTAACGGAACACTTTCCTGCGCAGAAATCTCTGAAGCTTTCCTTTTTTCTGCTTTTTCATATAGATTTCTTTCAGAACGCTCCCGCACCCAAACCACACTCTTGCATTTAACAATGCGCTGTTCCGCTGTATCAAAAGCTCCTGCTCCGGTGATGGAAGCAGGGAAAAAATGCAATCTGTCTCAGCACCATTGACCGCATTGATCACCTGCTCTATTCCCGCACCATCCGGCGGCAGAACGCCTCTTCCTGCCAGGATCAGCTTTCTGTCATGTTCCCGGATCGCGGATTCCATCTCTAAAAGCTCTGTTTCTGACTGTGCCACAAGAAATACACGCTTTTTGTTTCTCTGTATATAGCGGAGAAACATCTTTAAAAACACCTGTCCCGCCGTATCACGCAGCAGCGTCTTTTCTCTGACTCCTGCCGCCTCCAGAATCTCCGTCTCTCCCGGCAGCACCAGATTCAGTGATTCCACTGCTTCTTTCCAGCCCGGCATATCTTTCCCTTTCAGCAGCATGTCCATCGTGATGATCTCAACTGTGTTAATGGAATCACTTTCCATATACTGCACCACTTTCTGCATCGCTGCTTTTGCACTCGTCTGATAGAGTTCTATATTCAAGATATTGATCTTCTCATTCATCTGTCTCACCTGTACTTTTTTCCCAGTCGTAAAATTGTATCAAAAACAAGAAGATTTGATAAATGTATTTATTCTCTTTGACGATACCAGGCACCTGATTGTGTTCTTCATTTACATGTTTTCCACTGCTGCGCGTTCGATCGAAAGCCCCTTCGTATAACCGCTCCATAAAGCTTCGGTAACCTGCGACACCTTCCTCTTCTGGATTCAAAACGGAAATCTCGCTGTCTTGAAACACTGCTTCTGCCAGATACTGATCCAGTGTTCTTCCGTTTTTTTCCTGCATAAAGGCTGCCAGAAGCGCAATTCCCCATGCACCGCCTTCTCCTGCGGTCTCCATCACTGCCACCGGAATCTCCATGCATCGGCCATGATCTGCTGTCCTGCCCCTTTTGTCTTAAACAGTCCTCCGTGTCCCATGATCCTGTCTGACTGTACGCCTTCTTCTCTCTTTAAAATGTCCATTCCTGTTTTAAGTGCTCCAAGTGCTGTATACAAATTGACACGCATAAAATTTGCCAGATTAAACCTGGAATCCGGTGTACGTACAAACATTGGCCTTCCCTCTTCAAATCCCGTAATATGTTCTCCGGATAAGTATCCGTAGGAAAGCAGTCCGCCTCCGTCTGCCTCTCCCTCCATTGCCTTTCTGTAAAGAGTTCCGTACAGTTGGTTTCTGTCCACATCCATCCCCATCGTCTCCAGAAACTCTGCAAACAGACCGACCCACGCATTCAGATCCGATGTGCAGTTATTGCAGTGGACCATGGCGACCGGATCTCCGGCCGGTGTTGTTACCATGTCGATCTCACGATGAACACCTTTCAATTCGTTTTCCAGTACAAGCATGGCAAACACAGACGTTCCTGCAGATACATTTCCGGTGCGCACTGTCACACTGTTCGTTGCAGTCATTCCGGTTCCGGCATCTCCCTCCGGCGGACACATCGGGATTCCCCCTTTCAATGTGCCGGACTCATCAAGAAGTCTTGCACCAGCTTCTGTTAAAGTTCCCGCCTTTTCTCCTGCGCACAGCACTTTCGGAAGGATCTCTCTATCTTCCACGGATATTCATTCTCCCGGATCAATTCATCAAACTGTGACAGCATCTTTGGATGATAGTCCCTGATGGAAGAGTCGATTGGAAACATTCCTGCCGCATCTCCGATTCCAAGTACTCTCTCTCCGGTCAGTTTCCAGTGAAGATATCCGCTCAGCGTGGTGATAAAACGAACTTTTGAAACATGCGGCTCCTGATTTAAGATTGCCTGGTACAGATGGGCAATACTCCATCGCTGCGGAATATTGTACTGAAACACATCGGTAAGTTCATCCGCTGCCCCTTGCGTGATCGTATTTCTCCAGGTACGAAATGGCACCAGAAGTTCTCCATTTTCATCAAATGCCAGATAGCCATGCATCATCGCGCTAATCCCGATTGCTTTTGTCCCCTCCAGTTCCACTCCATAACGGGAACCAACCTCTTCTCTCAGACTGCGATAGCACTCTTTAAGTCCTCTCCAGATCATATCCAGATGATAGGTCCAGATTCCATCCTCATACTGATTCTCCCAGTCATAGCTTCCTGATGCGATCGGTGTATGGTCTGCTCCTGTCAGGACCGCCTTGATCCTTGTGGAACCAAATTCAATTCCAATATATGTCTCTTTGTTTCTGATCTGCTCTGCAAAGTTACTTTTTCCCATTGCTTTTTCTCCTCCTGCCTGAATTCTCGTTCTATATGGTTAATCTCATACTGTTCTCACTATATAACAATTTTTCTTCAAATACAACTTGGCGTATTTCCTAAATATTCCCTTTGATTTTTGATAAAAAGTTACTGTTCACAGTCACTTTTTGTCAAAAATATAAAAAGAGACTCTGTCTTTCTCAAACAAAAACAAAGCCTCTCTTTTTTCCTTTCACACTCTGACTCAGGCAGGATCTTCCGCAGATTTCCGGCGTCTCCTGGTCATCAGACCACCGATACGCCCGGTTTCCTTTGAAGACAAAGATTTCCATCCTTCCTCCAAAACCTGGTCCAAAAGTCCCAGTTCTTCTGCAATTTCATATTTCATCCTGTCTTTTTCTTCCATTGACGGAATCTCTTCGCGAGTGATCTTTTTCTGTTTCATATTCAGAGCATCTCCTTCCTTTTCCAGAAGTATTGCCCCAAATATCTGATTTCATTCGCCTATTTCTGATCCGGCATGATCACTGACGCAATAAAATATGCCAAAAGACCGGTTCCAACACTGGCGCAGATAAACAAAACCATTCCAAGCCGGATCAAAACCGGATCCACATTGAAATATTCCGCGATTCCTCCGCACACTCCACACAATACTCTGTTTTCTCTTGAACGATATAATCTTTTCGGTTCCATATTCTTACTCTCCTTTCGCAAATGCAATATTGACGGTTCCCATACCACACTCGATGTCCATTTCTTTTCCGGCATGATTGTTGATATTCTGGTTTCCTGCCGGCTTCGTAAATTCATCATCTCCAATCTGAATGCTTCCCATACCACAACTGACACTATAATTATAATCGGTCATTTTTCCGCTATCCTGAAACTCAATGGTTCCGATCCCACATTCGAGATCCAGATCACTGTTCACGCTTCCTTGCAGCGAGATCGATCCGGTTCCTGCTGAGGCACTCACTTCCCCTGCTTCAAATCCCTGAATATCCGCTGTCCCGGTCCCTATGGAAATATCCAACTCTCCGGTCCTGATATCACACATGTACAGCGTACCGGTTCCTAGGGATGTGGAAATCCCCTCCAGATTGTCCGGAACGTGAATAATCAGCTCTCCTGCGTTGTTTTTTCCGATATTCTTCCAAAGCCTGGTATCCTGGGCACGAATCTCCAGAGTATCTTCATCTCTGTAAATCGAAAGATCCTCTAAAAGCTGCGGATCCATATTTCGGGTCGAAACCTCGATCTGATTGGAATCTGATCGTTCCATGATCAGTCTACATAAGAAAGTTCAATATCCAGTTCGCTGATTCCTTCCAAATCTTCTGTTATCTCCGGTGAAACTTCTTCGTCGATATAATCCAGTTCTTCATCCATCTCCTCCGGTTCTGAATACTTCTGTGACCACCAGTGATCGTTTTCCAGATACTGCATCCCACGCCTTCCATATTCCTGAAGATCCCGTACTCCTCCGAGAACAGTACCTGCCACTGACAGGACAACTCCGATCCCTGCACAGATTCCACAGCTGATCAGTAGAATTTTCCAACCTTTTTTCATCTATTCAGACACCGCCTTTCTGTGAAACGGCTTCCGGCACAGTTTCACGATAAACCGAAACATCGCCGGATACATTACAATGCAAAGCTTTCCGGTAAATAATGTTGCCAGTACTCCAAGCGCGATCAGGATCAATCCAATCCCTGCCATCAAAAGTACTGCAGGTACTGAATGAATGGCGATTCCTACGCCGATCCCTGTCACCGCGACTACAAATCCGGCAAGTACGACTGCCAGCGATGCAATCACCAGTGCTGCAAAAAAGCAAACTGCTGCGATCAGAAGCCCGGCAATCACACCAAAAATTCCCACACCGACCGGAATCACAACCGGACATACGATCAACGCAATCAGTACGATCAGTGCGATCTTTACCAGTTTGTCGTTCCTGCCTTGCGATGCCTCATAAGAGTACTCTCCTGTCTGTCCACTCTGGTAGGAATAACCTTTTCTTTGCGGCACCTCTTTCTTCGATGCCCACTCCTGCTCATATCCATTCTCTGTAAACTCACCGTCATTTCCCGTATGCTTTAAATCATTCTTGATCATAGCTGCCACACGCTGCGGACTCTCCAGCTCCCGGATCACTTCTGCCTCGTTGTCTGCTCCTGCATCATCAAAATAGTCTTCATAGTACTGCAGGGCTTCTTCTCTTTCGTCTGCCGGAATATCCCCTAACAGCGCTTTTAGTTTTGCCATAAATTCTTCTCGGTTCATCCCGTCACTCCTCCCTCAAAAATTTCCTGGATCTTTCTGGAATAATTCTTCCACTCTACCTGGTACAGGTTCAACTGTGCCATTCCCTTTTCTGTCACTTTATAATATCTCCGGTTCCGCCCATCGTACTGACGGTCATATACTTCCAGACATTCATCTTTCTGCAATCGTCTCAACACCGGATACAACGTAGACTCTGATACATTGATTGCACTGCGCACATCCTGTGTGATCTTATAGCCATACGTGCCTTCACTCTCATGCGAGACGACCGCCAGTACGATCGCATCTAAAAGCGCAGCTCCTGTATTAAATACCATCCAACCGCTCCTTCCTATGCTGTTTTCTCTTTAATACTGTTCTTATGCCTATATTATATTTTGTATAATATAGATTGTCAATATAATATTGTTTAAGATTTTCTAAAGAACTCTTTCTATTTTCTAAACGTAAAGAAGCAGCAGAACAATCTGTGTCTGCTGCTTGTCACTACCTCTGCCAGATCCAGAGCCCAACACCAATCTGCACGAGTAAAATCAGTGGAACCCCCAGATAAAACAACGGTTTCCTTATCTTATGATGAAATACAAACATTCCGGCCAGTGCTCCCGGAGAGCCTCCCGCTGCCGCAAAAAGAAGCAGTGTCTTTTCCGGAATCCTCCACCTGCCTTTTACTGCTTTCCATTTATCGATCCCGAACACCAGAAATGCCACCGCATTGGCTGCCAGTAAATAAATCAGTACATAACTTTCCATTTAAACGTTGATTTCCTTTCCAAGAGCAAATGAATAAATGATCTTTTCTTTGACTGCCTTTCCTGTAATCTGTGACAGGGCGCGGGCATAGTATGTAAGCTGTGACTGGTATCTCCGAACAAGTTCATCGGCCGTTCTTACCCGGTCTGTCTTATAGTCTAAGACTACAAGTCCGTCTTCCTCTTCAAAATACACATCTATGATTCCCTGCACCAGAAGCTGTGCTCTGCATTCTGTATCCGGATAAATTTCTCCTGAATCCACCCCCAGCACAAAGGGCTGCTCTTTGTACAACTGCTTTTTCTTTGCCGCCCGATGCATCCGTTTCCCGCTTTCACATTGCAGAAACTTCAGAAAATCTTCCGTTTTTACAGCCTCTGCGATCTCCGGACTGATCCTTCCTTTTGTCTGAAGATGTTTCAAATGTTCCTCCAGACTTTCTCTGGTATATTCTTTTTCAAAATCAAGAAGCTCCAGAAATTTGTGGTACGCGGTTCCTCTGACTGCTCCGGATGCCGCTTCTTCCGCTCCTAAAAATCTCGGAACAAGAGGCACTGCTTCCGGTTCCTGATATAATACCTCTCCTGCCTCCTCTTCCATGTAGGCCCGTTTTTTAAGTTCTGAAACTGTAAATTTCATCTGAAAACGCTGTTCTTCCGCAAACGGATATGCAAAGTCCAACTGTCTTTTCAGCTCTTCCCGGTATCCGGCATCATGAATCTGATTTGTATCCCAGTTTTCCAGTACATTTCGAGTCAGTTCATCCGCCGCTTCCCAGGCTCCCTCCATCTGAGCCGCGCCCAGACTGTCAACAACGGTAATTCCGATCGAACTTTCTGCCGGGGATGCCGCAGGAAGCAGCCAGTCCAGATACGAATTCGCAGAAAGAACTTCATATGGAAGAAATGCTGTTTTTTCCCTTGTGGAAAGTATTTCCAGCTTTGTCCGTGCATCTTTGCACACTCCCGTCAGAATGAGTTTTTCCTTTGCTCTTGTCATTGCCACATAGAGCACCCGCATCTCTTCCCCTAAGTTTTCCACTGCCACCTGTTTCTGGATTACTTTTTTTAACAGTGTCGGAGCCTTTGTTCTCTTTTTCAGATCAATCACATCCATTCCCACACCAAGCTCCGGATGGATTACAATACTGCCCTTCACATCCTGCGTATTGAAAAGTTTTCCCATACCTGCCACGATCACGATTGGAAATTCCAGTCCCTTGCTTTTGTGAATGCTCATAATACGGACTGTATCCGCCTGTTCATCTGCAAGATTCGCCTCTCCATAATCCACATTATATTTTTTGAGCTGTTCGATATACCGCACAAAATTGAACAGTCCCTTATAGCTGGTTCCCTCATAGGCTGCTGCCTTTGCGACCAGCATCTGTACATTTGCCATTCGCTGTGCACCACCCGGCATCGCCGAAATACACATACCGTACCCCGTTTTTTCTATAATCTCCCACAACAGATCATGCATCGCTGTATATGGAAGCATATCCCGGAATTCCGACACCCGGCAAAGGAAGTTTTTCAGTTTTTGCTGCAGGATTGGTTCCTTCTCCTTTTCATCATCAGACGCATAGGCGTGAACCGCTTCATAGAAAAAGAGTTCCGGATACGTACTTCTTATCTTTGCCAGTTCTCTCGCATCCAGCCCCGCAAACGGTGACGTAAGTACTGCCGCCAGCGGCAGGTCCTGACGCTCATTGTCCAGAATCTGCAGATAATCCAGAAGAACACTGACTTCATACGTTTCAAAATATCCTTCTCTGCTTCCCACATGTGCAGAAATTCCTTCTTCTGCCAGAACCTGAGCAAACACATCTGCCCAGCCTTTGATGCTTCTCGTCAGGATCACAATATCTTTATATTGTACCGGACGGTATTCCTTTGTCTTTTTATCCACCACCTGCCCCTGTAAAAGCAAGAGTTTGATGCGGTCTGCCACTGCCCGGGCTTCCAGACGGCGTGCATTGTCCTCTTCTTCCAGCTCCTGTGCATCTACTAAAAGAAGCTCTGCCCGATTTGCCGATACTCCGTTTTGCTCCCTGCTCTTTGGATAATCAGCTCCCGGATAAAGTGCCGCACGGGCATCATACTCCACACCGCCTACACTTTTGTGCATAATCTGCTCAAACACGTAGTTCGTGGCATCCAGCACCTCCTCGCGACTTCGGAAATTCCGGTCCAGATCGATCCGCTGCTTCTCGCTGTCTGCCTGGCTGTATGTATCATATTTTTCCATAAACAGTTCCGGTCTGGAGAGGCGGAAACGGTAAATACTCTGTTTGACATCTCCTACCATAAACACATTGTAACTTCCGCGGCTCACAGTAGACACACTGGTCAGAATCGCTTCCTGGATCAGGTTGCTGTCCTGATACTCGTCAATCATCACTTCCTCAAACTGCTCCTGATATTCTCTCGCCACAGCAGATGGTACCAGACTTCCGTCTTTTTCTTCTGTCAGAATCTGCAGGGCAAACTGCTCCATGTCCTGAAAATCAATCACATTGCGGCTTCTCTTTTTCTCTGCAAACAGCCTTGCAAAGGTTGTCACAAGAAAGACCAGTTCTTCCATGGTACTTCCTGTATTTCGCAAATCTTCTGCCAGTTCCTCGGGCGTTTCGTAAAAACAGGTTTCCTGCAGATCTTTTACCATCTTCTTGGCTTTTTCCCGCAGCATCTTCACTGCTTCTTTCTTCTCTGGATCAATCGTCTCATCCTTTTTGGCAGAAAGCCGCTTCCATGCAATCTGATTGATCTTCCCGTAAAATGCTTCAAACGTCTCTGCCTTTTCCATAGTCTCGATCATCATAAGATCCGCTTCCAACGCCTCTGCATACAGATACGGTCCGTCAGACTCCTCACAGATATGCAGCGCCTCATTCAGCAGAATCCTTGCCCCCTGCAGGTTCTGACGGATACTTTCGATCAGGATCTGTACAAATCCAGCGTCAGAAAAATGTTCGTTTTCCACCTGATAATTGTCCACACACGCATTCAGCCACTTTTCCGGCTGTGGATAGCTGCCCGCATATTCGTATAACTGCAGGATCACTTCTTCCAGCTGCCTGTCACTTCTCCCCGTAGAAAATTTCTCTGCAAATTCCAGAAAAGCCTCCGTTCCCTCATCATAGCAGGACTCCAGCATTTCCTCCAGAACATCCTGACGCAGTAATTTCAACTCCCCTTCTTCTGCGATCCGAAATCCCGGATCCAGATTAATGGCATGAAAATGCTCCCTTATCACAGACAGGCAAAAACTGTGGATTGTTGTGATCCGGGCGCTGTGGATGAGCGTTGCCTGCCTCTGTAAATGCACATTTCCCGGTGTGTCTTCCAGGGCATTTTCAATGGCATCCCGGATTCGCTCTTTCATTTCCGCTGCTGCCGCTTCGGTAAATGTCACGATCAAGAGCCTGTCTACATCCAGCGGATCCCTCTCATCCAACAGTCTCTGAATGATCCGCTCTACCAGAACCGCCGTTTTTCCGGAACCGGCCGCTGCGGAGACCAGAATATTCCTGTTTCTTAATTCAATGACCTTTTTCTGATCTTCTGTCCACTGTACACTCATGACGGTTCCTCCCTGTTTTCGATTTCTTCTTCCATCCGGCGGATGACTTCTTCTTTCGAGTACTTTTCCAGGCTCCGGTACGCATAACCGTCCAGCTTGGATCAAACCCGCAGATATCCCGGTATGCACAGTAGTCACACCCTGTACTTCCATTCAACTCATATGGATTTGCCTGTACTTCTCCTGCATAGATCTGCCGTTTCACCTGAGCTTCCTTTTTCTTTGTATAAGAAAGCATTGCAGCAAACGCCTCCGGAGGCAGTACTTTGGAATACCGGTTGAGACTTCCGTCCTTATTTTTCCCGATCGGGTTGAGAACCGATGTCCCCGAAAGCTGATGCTCCAGATGCTCGATCACCTCTTCCTTCGCATTGATCATTCCATCCAGCCTGAGCTCTTTTAAAATCTTCTCCTCCAGTGCATGATCATCTTTTTCTCTGTCCACGATCGGGTCTTTGATCCGATAATAAAAGATACCGGCAGGCTCTACTGTTTTTCCCGATGCACGTCGTTCTTCCAGCTCCAGTGCCGCATTCAGATACACCGGAAGCTGCATCTGCAGCCCGTGATACAATGCCACAATATCAAAACTCTTCATCCCGGTCTTGTAGTCTGTCACTTTCACGTAAACCACATCTTCATCCTCGCAGGTATCGACCCGGTCGATCTTTCCACTTCCGAAATTCATTTCATATCCGCTCGGTTCAAAATCCCCTTTTTCCATCTGCCTGGTCAGCGCCCACACTGAACGTCGGATCAGCTGTTTGATGCGCACGATCATATACTCATTGCGGGCAGTACTGTAGAGTACCGTATTTCCGTAGTCTTTGATACTTTCCTCCACACTCTCCTCGATCATGGCATCTCTCTGCACCTCTTCCAGTTTCGGCCACGGCATCCGCTTTTCCTGCGCCTTTCTTGCAAACCGCTCCATGGACTGATGAGCAATATTCCCCAGATCCATCGCCTCAAACTCATATCGCTCCCGATCCGAAAGATGCAGTCCATAAGTCAGAAAATGCGCATAGGCACAGGCCGAGAACCGCTCCATCCTTGTAACACTGAACTGCTTTTTCTCCCCGTATAATTCTGCTGCTTCTTCTCCTGTAAGCGCATCCGGTTTCTTTTTGAAAAATCCTGCATCCAGAATTCTGTCCACTTTCTGCCCTTCATTCTGCCGATACCAGGTATAGAGTTCTTTCCAGGATTCATCCACACCCAGATACCGGTCCCGAACTCCGCGGATCACAAATTCCAGCCCTTCTCCCGGAGTCAGCTCCCTCTGTGTCATGAGAAGCGCCTCTTCTTCTGTAACAACAAGCTTCGGAAACAGTTTTTTCAAATCCCAGACCAGATACGCCGGACGCAATGTTTTTCCGTCAGACGAAACCTTACTATATGAAATATGAAGAAACTCTTCCGGTTTGGTCAGATTCATATACAGATAAAATTTCTGAATATACGTCTTTTCTTTTGCGCCCGGAGAAAGTGCCTGCTTTTCTTTCTGAAACCATTCCCGGTCCCGTTCGGTAAGCAGTCCTCCCTGCCCCATATTTCCCGGAAGCAGGGTATCATTCGCCCCCACAAAAAACAGGGCTTTCAGATTGCTTTTCAGACGGGTTCTCTGCACATCTCCAATCACAACCTGATCCATACCCGGCGGGATCACACCGACTTTTGCCTCTTCCAGTCCTGCATCCAGAAGCTCACAGTACTCTTTCAGAGAAATCCCCTCGTCTCCCAAAAGTTCTGCAAATTTGTCAAACAATTCCAACACAATGCGATAGATCTGTGCGTACTCTTTCGCCAGTGCCAGCTCTTTCTTTTCCGCAAAACAGTTTTCCATCACGTTCAGCTTCTCCTGAATCTGATTTTCCACAAAGAAGCGATACACTGCTTCACAAATATCGCGCACTGTCTTTTTTCGCTGTTTCAAAACAAAGACAAGCGACTCTGTCATTTCTACAAACCGGACGCGCAGACCATTTAGTACTGCCAGCTCTTCTTCATCAGCCGAACTTGTCTTTCTCGCCCAGACTGCCTGCCATTTTTTATAGCCTCTTAAGCCCACTGCTACCACATAATTTTCCAGACGATCGATCTCATCTCTTGTAAATTCCGTAAATCCGGTCCTTAGAAAACGGAACACACTCTCATAGGAAAAGTCCTGCTCCACCATGGACAGGACACTCCTCACATATTCTACAAATGCATTCAAAAGAATACTCTTTTTGTAGTCCATAAACACCGGAATCTGATACTCTGTGCATGCCCTCTCCAGATGATCTGCATATGTTCCCATATCACTGCAGATTACTGCAATATCCCGGTAGTGGTATCCTTTTTCCCGCACCAGTCTGCGGATCTTCTGTGCAGTCAGCTTTGCCTCCATATCCGGACTGCCCGCTGCATACACCGAAAGATGATCTGTTTCATCCGGATACTGTTTTCTGGAATAGCGGAACAACTCAGATTCCAGAAAGCCAAGCTCCGGATTGCTGCGAAACCGGTAAACCGGCTTGTCATACAGACAGATTGGATCGGCAATTTCTATTTTTCGCTCTCCCGCAATCTGTACCAGACCCGTCACCATCTGCTTACTGAGTGCAAACAACTGATACGGATGCGTATACCGAAACGCATCCTCCCTTCCATCCATCTCGACTGTTACTAAAACTTCTTTGCAAATGCTCATCAGCTCTCCAAGAAGCCGATTCTGCACTGGTGTAAATCCGGTAAATCCATCCAGTGCGATCACACTGTTTTTCAAAATCTCCGACTTTGCCACCATCTGACTGAGCACATCCAGCAGTTCTTCTTTTGTAATATATTTTTCTGCAAGAAACTGCTCGAACCCCTCGTATATCATGCGGATATCTGACAGCTTATAATATAGAAAACTTTCTTCATCCAGATTTTCCATCAGCACATCCAGCTCTTCGAATCCGACTCCATACTGTGTAAACTCAGAGATCACCGACTTGACTTCACTGATGTATCCCTGTTTTTTCAAGTTCCCTTTTAATACCCTCAGACGATCTTCGTATTGTCCGGCGATTTTCCGAAGAATCAGATTCTTTCCCTCATCATCCAGAACCTGTCCTCTCGACTGTCCCACTTCCTCAAAAATGCGGTGTGCCATTCGTCCAAAACTTAAAACGTCGATATTCATAATCCCGTGATTCGGGTGCAGCGTACACAGATCCTGCTGCGTCTGCATCGTAAACTGTTCCGGCACGATGACCAGATAGTTTATTTCCGGATGTTTCATTGACTCCTGAATGATCTTTTCATATAAATAATGCGATTTTCCCGCACCTGAATTTCCTAAAATAAATTGAAGCATGCTGTGTCCTTTCTGGTGAGTTATAATACTTCTATTTTTTGCAACATCTCATCAAAACGATCCATCAATTCTTTATTCGGAATGGATACGTTTTCAACTCCTCTCCGATTCCATTACTTATCTCATATTGTATCAAACATGCCTCACACCTGCCAGTCTCAATTTTTAAAATCAGACAGCGCTCTTTTATTTTTGCCTTTACAGATCAGCTGTGTCATCGTTCCCATCGGGCAATATACGCACCAGGAACGGGGCTTAAACAACAGCATCGTCACAAATCCAAGTACGGTAGAAGTCAGCATCACACTGTAAAATCCAAATGCGAACTGCGCGATTCCCGGCGAAACATTCACGCATGATACGCCCAGTTCCACGGAAGCTTCCAGGTCCATAACAAGGTAACTGCCTGATGCAGACTTTCTACTCCTGAAAACACAAGATACGTCGTCCACAGCATTTGAAAAAACATCGCAAAAAAGAAAATCAGAAATCCATAACGGAACGCTTTGCTTTTCATCCATTTAGGAACATCCTTCCTGCGGGATAACCCAAATCTGCCTCCGATCAGCTCAAACAGCTGTCCTCTTCCGCAATAACGATTGCAGTACCCCTTGTTCCCCTTCACAATTGCAATGATCAGCGGAATAAAAAAGCATAACAGTCCCAGCCATGCAAATAGAATCTGAAAAAATCCCAACACCAGATACATCAGAGAAGCAATCCACAAATAATCATACCAACTCTTTTTCATTCTGCCGCCTCCCAAATTGAAATAACCGTTGCCGGACACGCTTTTACACACTTTCCGCAGCCAACACATTTTTCCTGATCCACCACTGCCATCACTCCATGAAATATCTGAATTGCCGACATCGGACATACCTTGACACAGCATCCGCAGGCAACACAATCCCTTTCTTCCACATGGGCTTTTCTCTTTTTTCGTTTTACCTGATTCATAAGAATCCTCCTAAAAATAATATAGAGTCAGCAGACAAATTTGTTTTCTTTGTCTGCTGACTCTGTCATTATATAAGATACATATGTTGTTTTCTGTGATATTATCACGCAGGCTTCTACTGATACCACCTCATGGACTCATTCTTCCAGCCATTCGAAGGCTGTGTCAAACCATCCCGCCACATGTGGATTCAGATGTTCTCCTCTTACCTTCGTCTGTTCATTTGCAAGTGACAGCCCATGACATCCTCTGTGATACATATGGCACTCCGAATCTACTCCATGCCTCAACAATGCCTGGGCAAACAGTAATGTATTCTCTGCCGGAACCGTTCCGTCTGTATTCGTATGCCAGATAAATGTCCTCGGCGTCTGTTCTGTCACAAGATTCTGCGCACCTTGCCACGCTTCTTCAACACTGATTCTTCTCCGTATGTCATCCTCTTTCGGCCATCCTGCCTGAAGTCGATCACGGGATAACACAAGATCATGGCTTGTACCTGCATTTGTTTCTGGCTGTATCCTGTCTTTTTTATAAACCAGTCCTGCTGATAAAATCCGCTGTAAAGCGCACACAGATTTCCGCCTGCCGAACATCCCAGGATCGTGATCTGCTCTCCGTCCACATTCCATACCTCCTGATGTTCCTTCACATATGCAACCGCTTTCGCAAGATCCATCTGCGGATATGGAAGAAGACCTTTCGTTTCATTCTCTTCCAGGACTGCATATTCCAGAATAAATGCCTGATACCCTCTTTTCAAAAATTCCAATGCGATCGGCTCGCTCTCTCTGTCTGACTGATATTCATATCCGCCGCCCGGACAAATGATCACTGCCGGACGCCGCCGCGCAGGGACTCCTTCCAGATTGTTCTGCACGTAGGTTGTCAGAATTGTATCCCTTGTTCCGTATCCACTGTTTCCAAGATTGATTTTTTCATGCAGCATAGGTATTTCTCTCCTTTTTTCTCTTCTGCAAACATTATAGACACATCTTTCTGTTTCTGACAACCATTTTTGTTATCCCCACGGCCAAACTCTTTATAAAATAGACATGAACCACTCAACTGTCTTTGGATCATAGTGGGAGAAGAATAAGCTCTCACCGCCGTCCAGTACTTCAATGGCAGCCATATCTTCCGCGGTCAGTGTAAAATCAAACACATCGATGTTCTGTTTCATTCTTTCTTTGTGAACAGATTTCGGGATGACTACAACGTCACTCTGCAGCAGAAATCGAAGGGCAGTCTGCGCTGCTGGAATACATGAGTTTCAACCTGATTGACCGCAGGCTTGATTTCTGAAAAATATTCAAGATCAAGATATCTGTCCGGACCAAAATTGGATACACCTATGGCACGTATTTTTCCGGCTTTATAAAATTCTTCCATTGCACGATAAGTTCCATAATAATCGCCGAACGGCTGATGGATCAGAAGCAGATCCAGATAATCGGTACGCAGTTTTTTCAGAGACTCTTCAATAGAAGCTTTTGCTTTTTCATATCCTGCATTTGTAATCCATACTTTTGTTGTACGGCATCTTTCTCTCAAACCTCTCTGCTGTTTTAGATTGAAATCAAAGCATAGAGATCTTCCGATATGCTATAAGAATAAAAGATGCGGTATCGTTCCGCTTAGAAAACCAGAAATTTTTATGCTTTTCTGCATTATAGCATGATTATCAGAAAAGAGAAAGGTAAAACTCTCTTTCGCACATTCAAATTATACGTCCAGCTCCATCACGACATGCAGGATCCCCTCTTCATAGAAATCATCGGATATCGTTTTAAACCCGAATTTTTCATAAAACCCGACTGCATATTTCTGTGCATCCATAACAATTTTCTTACATTTCATGTTTTCTTTGATCGCCTTTAAACTCTGTTCTAATAAGTTTCTTCCTGTGCCGTTTCCGTGTTGTAAAGTCAATACTCTCCCAATCCTGACAATATCCCTGTCGTTTTCCTGATAAAACGCACGAAGATATGCAATCACTTTCTTATCTTCTGTAAAAAAGCAGTGCAGACTTTTATAATCAATGTCATCCATGTCCTGATAATTGATCTCTTGCTCCATAATAAAAATTTCCGCTCTTGCTTTTAAGATTTCATACAATTCTGTTGTTGTTAATTCCTGAAACTTTTTCACCGTTAATTTCATTTTTTCACCTGTTTCCTATAGAGTCTTTTCTATTATCTGCTTTTTTGTTCACAATCGCAATCTTTATTTTTGTAATTGTTCTACGTAGAAAAAGCAGCTGACCTTCCATCAACTGCTTTCTTCTCCAATCATCATTCTTCTGTTGTTCTTACAGAAGCTCAATCACTCCACTCTTGGACAATGCACCGATATGCTTGTTCGCAATTTCTCCGTTTTTGATCACAAGCAATGTCGGAATTGTCATGACTCCATATTTCTGTGCCAGTTCCATCTGCTCGTCCACATTAATCTTTCCGACTTTGATGTCATCTCTTTCCTCAGCCACTTCGTCCACGATCGGAGAAAGCATCTGGCATGGTCCGCACCAGTCTGCATAAAAATCTACCAGTACCGGTTTTTCTGATTTTAATACTTCCTGTTCAAAATTATCTTTTGTTAATTTTATAATTGCCATTTTATAAATCCTCCTTCAACTTTCATATGTTCTTAGTATACCACTTTTTTGTGTTTCTTCCGTGACAAAATCACATTTCTCATATTTTTTTCAGAGCTTTTGCATCCAGTATTTCTATATAGCCACGGGATAATCTCACATACCCTTCTGTCTGAAACTGTTTGAGCAGTCTTGTGACAACTTCTCTTGCCGTTCCCATATCTCTTGCAAGTACATCGTGAGTAATAGAAAATTTCTCCTCTCCCGCCAGTGCCATATGTTCCAGGATTGCCCCGGCCAGACGAGACGCTGCATTAGAAAATACATACTGATTGAACAGCCACATCACATCGGAAAAGCGCTCAGATACCATCTCCATCGTGTAATCTTTCACTGCAGTGTTTGTATCATTCAACTTCTTGTAAATTTCTTTCGGAATCGTATACAGTACCGTGTCCGATTCCATCATCATATCCAGCGAAATATCCATTCCCTTTATCATACAGGACGCACTCAGGATACTGACATCTCCCTCCACCAGACGATACAATGTAATCTCTCCACCGCTCGGTGACGTAATATAGACACGGACCTGCCCTTCCTTTACAATCTGTACACCTGCGCAGTCCCCGCCATCGATGTGAAGCAGGACTCCTTTTTCATATTCTTCCAGTGCTGTATGGGTGAGCAGCATCTGTTTTTCCGTTTCTGTCAGGTCTTTCCAGAATGGCAGCACCTGACCGATCCATTCGTTCATAATTCCTCCGTTCATTTACTGCAGATAAGACGCTGCAATATTGCGCACCTTCTGTGTCACATAACTGCTGCCGCCTTTTGTCTTTACATCTTCCACCATGCCGACCACTGCGATCTGGTTTGGCATATCTTCTGTTGTCTCACAGATAAACCAGCCTCGCTCCACTCCTGTCGTATCATCCTGGCTTTCCTTAATCTCTGCGGTCCCTGTTTTTCCAAGCATCGTCACTCCATCGATCTTCGCACTGGCTCCTGTTCCACTCGGATTTTCAATTACCGAGAGCAGACTCTGTTTCACAGTCTGTGCTGTCTGTGCACTGACTGCCTGCTCTTTCCAGATTTTTGCAGCAGCGTTTTCTTCATATTTCAAAACTGGCTGAATCATGTTTCCATCATTCACAAACATGGAATACATAGACAGCAGATGGAGCGTATTAACCAGCACCTGTCCCTGCCCGTATCCGGTATCGGCAAGCTGAATTTCCGAATCAATCTTTCCGTCATCATCAAACGTAGATGCCTGCATGGTAAGATCAAATGGAAGTTCTTCTTCAAATCCAAAGGATTTTAATTTTTCTTCCATCGTATCCGCCCCGATTTTCAATGCTTCCCGTGCAAAATAGATATTGTCCGAATATGTCATGGCATTGACCAGATTGACCGTTTCACCGTAATCTGTCAGCGTGGTTACATGATAATCTCCCCAGCTTGCATCCTTCTGCCAAGAAAGCCCTACATATCCTAGATTCTCATCCGGATTGATAATTCCTGCATCCACTCCGACCGCTGCTGTGATTCCCTTAAATGTAGATCCCGGAACCCAGGTGTTGACAAACCGGTTCATCAATGGATTGGATGCATCTTCATTCAGCGCATTCCATCTTGCATCTGACATCCCCAGCACAAATTCATTTGGATCATATCCCGGTGTGCTCACCAATGCCAGCACCTCTCCGGTTTTAGGATTCATGGCTGCCGCCGTTCCCGGATCCTGTGCAAACTGATCATATGCCGTCTTCTGCACCTCGGCATCAATGGTCACACGCACGTCTTTTCCATTCTGTGCCGGCTGATATGCCAGCGTCTCGATCGTATTTCCCGTTTCGTCTGCAATAATGATCCGTGTGCCGTCCACCGGACAAAGCTCTTCCTCATAAGCCTGCTCCAGGCCTGATCTTCCAATCACACTGTTTGCGTGATATCCTTTATTTTCCAGTTTTTCCAGATCTTCCGCTGTCACCGCCTGCACATAACCAGTCAGATGCCCTGCCGCAGCGCCAAGCGGATACACGCGATCCTGGGAATCATTTAACATCACTCCGGGAATCGTCAGAAGCTGTGCTTCTTTCTCTTCATTTCCCTTTGCAATCTTCTTGATCGGCACAAAAGAATCATCCTGTACATAGGATGCCCCCAGTGCGTTTTGGATTGCTTCTTCCGATACATCCAATAGCTCTGCCAGCTTCTTTATAGATTCGGCCCTGGCAGTATCATCTCCCATTTTCCCCGGCACCAGACCAACTTCCAGAACCGTTCCATTTCCTGCCAGAATCACACCATTTCTGTCATAAATGGTTCCTCGCTGGGCACTTTCTGTCTGAATCTGTACTTTATACGAATCCTGAAGATTCGGAAAGATCACTGTGGAATCCCAGTCGATCTTATACTCTCCGTCCTCTTTTTGCAGTGTCACCGCATTGTCAAAAGAAATCTCATCCGCACTGGTTTCCATCGTTTCTGAATATTTCACAGTCACCGGGTTCCCTTTGAGTTTCTCCTTTTCAGGGATCGAGATTTTGATATCTTTTGCCTCGATTCCTTCGTAAATATTCTGATTCCGTTCTGTAAATTTCTTTTTTGATATTTTTTCTTTCGAGGATTCGCTAAGCATATCATACATCTTGTCATATTGCTTCTTTTCTACAAGTGCAAAATAATTTTTCACCGTTTCCTGTGGTGTTGTTGTATTTATCAACAATTTCCACGCGAAAACTCCGCCTCCAGCGAGAATTACGACCACACCAGCTGCAATACCACCGATCAAAAGCCCCTTTTTATTTTTTCTTTTTCTCATACTGCCCTCCGAACATCAATCCTGAATCACAAGTAACAAAAAACCTTGCATGTGGTTTGCCCCAATCATACCACATCCAAGGCTTTTTGACACTAGAAAGTTCATTTCTCTTATTCAAAGGTCGGGCGTATCGTTACTGTCGAAAAAACACTTTTACCATATCTGTTTCCTCTTATTTCTGTCCGTAGTAGGCATTCGCACCATGTTTTCTGTAATAATGCTTATCCTGTAATTCCTGTGGAGCCGGCTTCACATCCGGATTGATGATCTCACAGCGTGCCGCCATCTTTGCAACCTCTTCTGCCACTACCGCATTATGAACTGCTTCGTGCGCATCCTTGCCCCATGTAAATACGCCGTGATTCTTGCAGAGAACTGCCGGAACTGCCAGATAATCCTTGGCTTTTCTCTCAAATTCATCTGCGATCAGAACACCTGTATTCTTCTCATATGCTTCTTCGATTTCTTCCTTTGTCAAATTCCGCACACATGGAATCTCTCCGTAAATATAGTCAGCGTGCGTTGTTCCATAACATGGAATATCTCTTCCTGCCTGTGCCCAGCTGGTTGCCCATGTGGAATGTGTATGGACCACTCCGCCGATCTTCGGAAACCGATTGTAAAGAACCACATGTGTCGGCGTATCCGAAGACGGATTGTATCTTCCCTCCACTTTATTTCCATTCAGATCTACCACAACCATATCATCCGGAGTCAGTTTGTCATATTCTACACCGCTTGGCTTGATCACAAACAATCCGCTCTCACGGTCGATCCCGCTGACATTTCCCCAGGTAAAAGTGACAAGTCCATATTTCGGAAGCAGCATATTCGCCTCATACACTTCTTTTTTTAACTGTTCCAGCATTTTTCATTTCCTCCCCATCTACTTTTCAAACGTATACATCTTTTTCCACAACCGCTCTTTCACCGCATCGGAGGCGAACGCCACCTCAATGGCATTTTTTGTCATCTGAACTTCCTGTTCTCTGGTCACTGCATACTGTTCTCTGAGAAACGCAAACTCTTTTTCCAGCGTTGTCTGGCTGACCATCCGGTTATCCGTATTGATCGTGACCAGAAGATTCTCCTCAAGAAACTCCTGAACAGGATAATCGGCCGGATCCTTCACCGCTTTTGTCTGCATATTGCTGAGCGGACACATCTCGATCCCAATGTGTCTGTCTCTGCAAATCTGAATTGCTTCTTTCTGACCGCGAAGCGCAATTCCATGGCCCACTCTGGAAGCACCGCACTGCACTGCATCCAGAATATTCTGCACACTGCCGCACTCACCTGCATGAAGTGTGAACGGCATCTCCATCCGTTTTACTTCCGCAAACAGGTTCATAAACTGCGACATCGGAAATGCCGCTTCATTTCCTGCCAGATCCGCTGCACAGACACCGTTTCCAAGAAACTCTCTCGCAGCTTTTAACATCTGTAGATTTGCCTCTTCCTTCTCATGGCGCATGGCACACACAATCACACCATAATCAATGTCAAATTCCTTCTTGCCCTGCTCCATTCCCCGCAGTACAGACTCAATAACCTGCTCTGTAGACAACCCTCTCTGCCTTGAAAAAAGCGGTGCAAACCGCGCCTCTATATAATTGACATGGTCAGCCGCAGCACTTTTCATAAAATCATAGCCAGCTCGCTCCAGCCCTTTTTCTGTCTGCAGACATTCCAGCGGAATTTCAAATTTCTCCAAGTACTCTGCAAGACTCTGGCAATCCATATCCGCCTGCAGCTCTTCCAGTTTTACACTTCTTCCCAGAAGTTCTTCAATACATCCCTGACTTAAGGATCCATCCAGATGACAGTGCAGATCCAGCCTGGGAAGTCTGTTTTTTCCCGTCATACGCGTTTTTACTCCTCTTCTCTCAAATTTGCCGGTCCAAATCCCAATGGCAGGATCTCTTCCAGAGTTTTTGCAAAACATCCACCGTTTCCGTCCTCCAGAACGATCTGAAACTTTTTGGGGTCACAAAATTCCATCATCACCTGACGGCATACTCCACACGGCGCACAAAGTTCTCCTTTTTTACTCCCTTTTGGGCCTCCGACGATCGCAATCGCCCGAAATTCTTTCACGCCCTCTGACACTGCCTGAAAAAATGCAGTTCTTTCTGCACAGTTTGTAGCACTGTATGCCGCATTTTCGATATTACATCCCAGATAAACCGTTCCGTTTTCTGCCAGAAGGGCAGCGCCTACCTGAAATCCGGAGTAAGGAGCATATGATCTTTCTTTTCCCTCATATGCCAGACGGATCAATTCCTCTTTTGCTTTTCCATCCAGATCTGTTCCAAATTTAAATTCTTTTTTCATTGCGCACTCTCCTTGCACTGCTGCACATCCTACGCCAGAGTTTCTCCGATCAGACGAATCGATTCTGTGACAAGACGCTTAAAGTCCTCTGCCACTCTGTCTGCAGTCTCCTGTACTTCTTTGTGATCCAGCTTCTGCGTGGACATTCCCGCTGCCAGATTCGTGATACAGGAAATTCCACACACCTTCATTCCCATGTGTCTTGCCGCCATGGCCTCACATGCTGTGCTCATTCCTGCCGCATCTCCTCCCAGTGTTCTGCACATTCTGATCTCTGCCGGTGTCTCATAGCTTGGACCTGTAAACTGCATGTAAACACCTTCCTTAAGAGCAACACCTGTGTTTGCCCCGGCTTTGCGGATCACATCCTGCAATTCTTTGTTATACACTTCGCTCATATCCGGAAAACGAACTCCCAGTTCTTCGATATTCGGTCCGATCAGAGGGCTCGGAACTGCTGTTGTGATCTGATCTGTGATCAGCATCAGATCTCCCGGATGAAAGTCAAAATTCACACCGCCTGCTGCGTTGGTCAGCATCACAATCTTTGCTCCCAGCATTCCCATCAGACGTACCGGAAGCACCACATCCTGCATCGGGTATCCCTCGTAAAAATGCACTCTTCCCTGCATTGCCACAACCGGCACACCTTCTACATAACCAAATAAAAATCTTCCTTATGCCCGGCCACAGTAGAAACCGGAAATCCTTCAATCTCCGTGTATTCCATTGTCTCTTCTACCTGCATGGTCTCTGCATAATCCCCCAGACCGGATCCTAAGATCAATGCCACTTGCGGCTGAAATTTAATTTTACTTTTTACTGCATCTGCGCATTTTACTAATTTTTCATAAATCGGATTCATCTTTTCGTCCCCTTTCTATCAATGGCTCAATTAATTTGGATACCAGTGCATGAAGCCGCTCATACTGCCCTTCATCAATATAAAAGGTCTTTCCGCTGCGGCTGATCAGCCCCTGCTCTTCAAACTTTTTTACCGCACGGTTCACAGTCTTTACACTTAAGCCCGAATATTCTGCCAGTTCCTGTCTTGTATTTGTAAATGTTAATTTTCCGTTTTTTGCATATTTTTTATAGCGGTGTTCAAAAAGAACCGCCAAACGATCTGTTCCCGGAACAAACATATAGGTCCGGCTGGTCACGCCCTGTTCATACAGATACTGTCCCATGATCTTGGCTTCCTGCTTCAGTGCACGGATATCCGTCCGAAGCCATCTGGCATATACATCCGCCGGAATCCGGATCGAAGTACACGGTGTAATCGTCTGCAGTGTTGCCTGATAGGTATCCATGTCCATGATCAGCTCCATGCCCCCCATTGCATTGATTCCATCAAACTGCATGAAGTCATAGGCAATTCCATAGACTCTGTAATCCGTAATTTTAAACATCCCTCTTGCAATGATATGCACTGTATCCACCGGCTGATTCTCCCGGATAAACACAACATTTTTGTCCAGTTCTACTACACGGAATGACTCTAACAACCAATCCGGAGCATTCTGAAAAAACTGCTCAATGGCCTCTCTTCTGTCCTTTTTCAGCTCCCGCATAAAAGGGAGCACTTGATATAGACGATCTGTTCCCATACATACCCTTCCTTTGTATCTGGTAAATAGTCTCCTTACTATTATAAAACAAATCGCCGAAAAAAACAGAGGTTCTTCCATTTCCGTGAAAAAAATTTCCGGCTGACATTTCAAATCTGCCAGCCGGATGCATGTACGCCATTCTTATTTGATAAGCTCTACTTTTACAACTTCTGTCGGAACACCTGTAGCGTCCTCTGCTGTCTGGTCATTTCCAACTTTAATTGTACCGTCTTTTAACTGTGCATACAGTTCATCATATTTTTCCTGTGTGAATACTTTGAATTTAGAAGTTTCCATTGGAAGTTTTACACCATCCTGAGAAGCATCCAGAGTCACTGTTTTTCCCCCCTGGAAGCTGTCATTGTAGTAGTCTTCCAGTGCACCGTAAATAGAATCTCCAAGATTCTTCATTGCGGAAGTGATGACTGTCTCAGACTCTACAGACTGGTCAACGTCTACACCGATCATCACTTTGTCTGCCGTCTCTGCTGCTTTCATAACAGAGTTTCCAACTCCACCGCCACATGCAAAGATACACTCTGTTCCTTCATTGTACCATGCTGCTGCCTTTGCGTTGTTTTCCGGAGATGCATCAAAATTTCCTACATAAGTATATTTCATTTTGATATCCCCTGCTTTGAGTCCCATATCTTTTGCTGCTGCATCTGCTCCCTGAATAAATCCATATCCGTAGCGGATAACTGCAGGTACCGCGATACCACCCATAAATCCAAGGTTCTTGTACCCTTCAGTCACCGCTGCATATCCAGCCAGATATCCAGCCTGCTCTTCTGCATACATGATAGACATTACATTATCTTCAATCTGTACATTTCCGTCTTTATCCTTCGGCTCTGCATCTACAAGAATAAAGCTTACATCCGGATACTTTGTCTGTGCCTCCATGATCGGATACTCAAACAAGAATCCCGGTGTTGCGATAACTTTGGCTCCGCCTTTTACAGCCAGATCGATCGCATTTAAACAAGCCTCATCAGACTTCTCTGTCGGTTTGTAATATTTGTGTGTCAGGTTATTGTCTTTTGCGTATTTCTCCAGACCTTCCCATGTTCCCTGGTTGAACGATTTGTCATCGATCGTTCCAACGTCTGTGATCAGCGCCAGTTCATAACCGCCTTTTCCACCTTTGTCTCCATCTTTGGAATCTGACCCTTCACTTCCCGGTTTCTGTACACATCCTGTCATTCCAACAACAAGTGTTGCTGCCATAAGCAGACTTAAGATTTTCTTTTTCATTTCTTCTCCTCCTTAATATCCACTGGTCTGTTCGCCCTGAATCAGTTTAATTGCAGAGCTGGTACCAATTCTATCACATCCTGCTTCCAGGAATGCTTCCATATCAGCCACTGTCTTGACTCCGCCCGCTGCTTTCATTTTTACGTCCGGTCCGATATTCTCTCTAAATAAACGGATGTCTTCCAGTGTTGCTCCGGCTGTTCCAAATCCGGTAGAAGTCTTGATATAATCTGCTCCTGCCTCAGTCACAGCCTTGCACATTGCAATCTTTTCTTCCTCTGTCAGATAGCAGGTCTCAATGATCACTTTTAAGATCTTATCGCCTGTAATCTTCTTGAGTGCCGCAATTTCCTCTTGTACTGCATCATAATTTCCATTTTTGACATCGGAAATATTCACTACCATATCTACTTCAGATGCACCGTCTTCCAGAGCCTTTTTCGTCTCCGCCGCTTTCGCCTCTGTCACACTGTATCCCAATGGAAAACCTACCACTGTACAGATGTTGATCTTTTCTCCGTACGTATCATGTACCCGCTTGATATAACACGGAGGAATACACACCGATGCCGTCTGATATTCGATGGCTTCCTCACACAATTTCTGAATGTCTTCCCAAGTAGCAAATGCCTTCAGCTGTGTGTGATCCACATGGCTTAAAATTTCTTTCTGATCCATTTTATCCGCCGCCTTTCTTAAAAATATTCTACCTGTTCTTTGGAAACCCGCGCATAAATCAGTTTTTCTTCTTCTGCCGTGTTTCTTTCTGCGTCACTGCTGACAGATAACGCTTGGCTGCCGCCTCAAACAACTCCTCTTTTGACGCATACATGGTTGCAAGGGACTCCCCTTTTTCCACATAATCCCCTACTTTTTTGTGAATAATGATACCAGCAGAAAAATCAATCTCACTGTCTTTTGTTTCTCTTCCAGCACCCAGCATCGCAGATGCAATTCCACAACTCTCGGTATCCATAAAGGTAATGTATCCGGATTCTTCTGCGCAGACTTCGTAAGAATATGGAGCCTTTGCAAATTTATCGGTATCCAGATCACCGCATCGTCTCCACCCTGTGCTCTGACCATAGCCGCCAGATGCTCCAGTGCTCTGCCATTTTCAATCACTTCTTTTACCATCTCTCTGCATACTTCCAGAGTTCCTTGCCCCGCCAAGTATAACATATTCGATGCCAAATGCATACATACTTCTGTCAAATCTTTTGGTCCGTTTCCTTTGAGTGTCTCCACTGCCTCGATCACTTCCAGGCTGTTTCCGATATTATGTCCCAGCGGAATGTCCATATTGGTAATCAGGGCAACCGTACGTTTTCCTGCATTTTCCCCAATGGAGACCATCTCTTTTGCAAGTGCCACGGAATCTTCCAGTGTCTTCATAAAAGCTCCGCTTCCAGTCTTGACATCCAACAGGATACAGTCGTTTCCGGCTGCCAGCTTTTTACTCATAATGGAAACTGCGATCAGTGGAATACTGTCCACAGTCGCTGTCACATCCCGAAGTGCATACAGTTTTTTATCTGCCGGAGCCAGATTGCCGGACTGTCCGATCACACTGACTCCCGTCTTATTTACTACCTCAAAAAATTCTTCTCTTGTCAGAGTCGTCCGAAGTCCGGGAATCGATTCCAGTTTATCTACAGTTCCTCCGGTATGTCCCAGACCCCGACCGGACATTTTTGCCACTTTTGCACCACATGCCGCTACAATCGGTGCAATGATCAGTGTAGTCTTGTCTCCGACTCCACCGGTAGAATGTTTATCCACCTTAGTTCCTTCAATCCCGGAAAGATCTACCATATCCCCGGAATGAGCCACTGCCAGTGTCATGGCAAGTGTCTCTTCCTCTGTCATTCCCTGAAAATACACTGCCATCAAAAATGCAGACATCTGATAATCAGGAATATTTCCCGCTACGTATTCTTCTATCAGATACTGAATCTCTTCGTGGTTTAAAGCTTCTCCGTTTCTTTTTTTCATGATCAGGTCATACATTCTCATTGTCTTGTCCCTGCCTTTCCTCGACTATCTGCTTCCCTTGTCATATGGGATTCCCTCTGCTTTCGGAGCCTGTGAATTCTTGGAGAAGAATGCCAGAACAACCAGTGTTGCAATATAAGGAATCATCTTGTATACCTCATTCGGTATGGGCAGTGTTTTCAGGAATGGAATCGTAGAGTATGCACTGGAGAGTGTTTTCATGATTCCAAAGAAGAATGCTGCCATTAAAATCTTGTTGCTTCGCCACTGTCCGAAGATCAGAACCGCGATTGCCAAAAATCCGTATCCGGCTACACTTGCATTGAAGTTTGTAGAAGTCGGAACAACAAAGATCAGTCCTCCGATTCCTCCGAGTACACCGGAAATAATCACTCCGGCATAACGAATTTTGTAGACGTTGACTCCCACAGAATCTGCTGCTCCCGGATGTTCTCCACAGGCGCGCAGTCGGAGTCCGAATCTTGTGTTTTTGATCACAAATGCGGCTACCGCAAAAATCAGGATTCCAATATAAGTAGAAATATAGCAATTCTGGAAAAACAAATCTCCGATTACCGGAATATCTCCCAATACCGGCACTTTATTGATATGGAATGTGTCCGTAAACTGGATCTGCTGCATTCCCTGGATCATACGTGCTGTAAAAATCGCAAAAGCCGGTGCAAAGAGGTTCAGCGCCGTACCACTGATGGTCTGATCTGCTTTCATATTGATCGAAGCAAATGCATGCAAAAGACTGAACAGTCCTCCGGTCAGTCCCGCTACCAGCATGGCGAGCAGGAACAATCCCTGACCACTTAATGTCCCCTGGAAAATATTGATAAAGAAGATCCCCGCAAAGGCTCCCATGACCATGATACCTTCCAGTGCGATATTGATCACACCGCTTCGTTCCGAATACATTGCTCCGATTGCAACGATCAGAAGCGGAATGGCAAAATACATCGTCTGCTGTACAACGAAATATGCTACATTCATGACTGTCCCTCCTTCCCTGCACGATCTGTTCCTGATTTTTTCTCTGCCTTTTTCGCTTTTCTCATCTGGAATTTGTAAATGGTATTTTTGAACAATAAGGAAAGCGCTCCGCAATAAATAATTGCTGCAATGATTATATCAATGACTTCCGGCGCAAAATCAAACAGCTGCATATTGTTTCCGCCCACTGTGATGTATCCGATGAAAAGTCCGGCAAACAAAATTCCGATCGGATTGGACAGTCCAAGCAGCGCAACCGAGATTCCAGAAAATCCTTCCGGTGCGATCACGTCCAGCACCTGCATATATTTTCCGGAGTTTGCCAGATATAACAGCGCTCCGCCGAGTCCGGAAAGCGCACCTGCGATCACCATGGAAAGTACGATATTGCGCTTTTCATTGATACCTGCATACCGGCTGGCATCCGGATTCATTCCGCAGGCTTTCAGTTCGTATCCGAAAATCGTCTTATTCAACAGAATGTAAATTAAGATCACGCATCCAATGGCGATCAAAATTCCGACATTGATGCTTGCTCCCGGGAACAGTTTATCCAGTCCGCCTTTCGGAAGATTTGCTCCCTCTGCTACTGCCATGGACTGATTCTTTACCTGATCATATACGGTTTTCTGGATCAGCATGTTGGTCAGATACATTCCGATGTAGTTCATCATAATGGATGAAATTACTTCATTTACGTTAAAAAATGCTTTTAAAAGTCCGGGAACCATCCCCCAGAGTGCTCCTGCCAGGATCGCTGCCAACAGTGCGACCAGACAATGCACTCCCGGTGGAAGGAATGTAAATTTTACTCCTACAAATACTGCTGCAAATGCACCTGCTGTAAACTGTCCGGACGCTCCGATGTTGAACAATCCAGTCTTAAATGCAAATCCTACGGAAAGCCCTGTCATGATCAGCGGTGTCGCCATATACAGCACCTGTCCGAATCCCTGCATTCCATCCGTGAATCCCCCCTGGATGATCATCATAAATCCACCGAATGCCTGACTTGGATTACTGATCAGAAGAATGATCAGACCAAACAGCAGGCCACAGACGATCGCAAGGATAGAGGAACTGAAATTGACAAAGCCTTCTCCTTTAAACAAATTCTTAATCTTCATTCTTCACACTCCTTTTCGCTCCTGCCATGTAAAGTCCGAGTTCTTCTGTCGTAATCTTCTTCGGATCCAGATCTGCAACAATCTCACCCTCGTACATGACGATGATCCTGTCACTGACATTCATCACCTCATCCAGTTCCAGTGAAACGAGAAGAACTGCCTTTCCTGCGTCCCGCTGCTCAATGAGCTGTTTGTGGATGTACTCGATCGCGCCTACGTCCAGACCTCGTACCGGCTGTACTGCAATGACAATTTCCGGATTACGGTCCAGCTCTCTGGCAATAATCGCTTTCTGCTGATTTCCTCCCGACATGCCTCTGGCAATACTCTTCTCCCCCTGACTGGAACGGATATCAAATTTCTCGATCAGCATTTTCGCATACTGACGAATCGCATCAAATTTTAAAAAGCCGTAATTCTGAAATCTCTTTGTATAGTAAGACTGCAGAACCAGGTTTTCCTGAAGTGTATAATCTAAAACCAATCCGTCTTTGTGACGGTCTTCCGGAATATGCGCCACTCCGTCCAGACATTTCTGACGAATACTCTCTTTGGTGATATCCTTTCCATTTAAGATCACCTGTCCATGCTCGATCGGCATCAGACCTGTAATTCCATATACCAGCTCAGACTGTCCGTTTCCGTCAATACCTGCCACGCAGAGAATCTCGCCTTTTCTTACCTGGAAAGATACATTGTCAACCGCAGCCTTTCCATGATGTCTGGATTTTACAGTCAGATTCTTCACTTCCAGAACCGGTTCTCCCGGTGTCATCTCCGGTTTGTCTACGATAAAGTTGACCTTGCGTCCAACCATCATCTCAGACATCTGCTCTTTGGATGTCTCTGCCACCTCGACAGTTCCGATGTATTTTCCTTTTCTCAGAACACTGCATCGATTTGCAACTTCTTTGATCTCATTGAGCTTATGTGTGATAAAGATAATGGATTTTCCTTCTGCGATCAGCTGCTTCATCACCTTCATCAGTTCACTGATCTCCTGTGGTGTCAGAACTGCTGTCGGCTCGTCAAAGATCAGGATATCATTGTCGCAGTAGAGCATCTTTAAAATCTCCACTCTCTGCTGCATTCCAACTGTGATATCCGAAATATACGCATCCGGATCGATCTTGAATTTGTACTTCTCACTGAGCTCCATTACTTTTTTACGGGCTGCATCCATTTTGAGCACACCCATCTTTGTTGTCTCACGTCCCAAAACAATACTTTCCAGAACTGTGAAGTTGTGTACCAACTTGAAGTGCTGGTGTACCATTCCGATTCCAAGATCATTGGCGTCATTCGGGTTGTTGATGTTCACTGTTTTCCCATTGATGCGGATTTCTCCTTCCTCCGGCTGATACAAACCGAAGAGAACGCTCATCAGTGTCGACTTCCTGCTCCATTTTCACCGAGCAGCGCGTGGATCTCGCCTTTTTTTACCTGGAGGGTGATATCATCGTTTGCTTTGAAATTTCCAAACTGTTTGGTGATGTGGTTCATTTCAATTACATATTCCACATTCGCTTCCTCCCTTTCTCTTTTATTTCTTTAAAATGTATTCTTTCATACTTGTTCCGTCCGTATTATTTTCCACATTGAAAATATCAAGGATCGTTGCTGCAATATCTGCAAAACTTTCTCTTGTTCCGAGATTCACATCTTCCCGGATGCTCTTGCCGTAAACAAGAAACGGTGTGTGCTCTCTCGTATGGTCTGTTCCCGGAAATCCCGGATCGCATCCGTGATCGGCAGTGATCATCAGAATATCGTCATCTCTCATCCGTTCCATAAAGGTTCCCAGCTGACGGTCAAATGTTGTCGCCGCCTCTGCATAGCCTTTCCTATTGTTCCGGTGTCCGTACACCATGTCAAAATCCACCAGATTCACAAAACAGATTCCGTTAAAATCTACATCCTGTGTCTCGATGGTTTTTTCCATTCCGTCCACATTATTCTGGATACGCTGTGTATGCTGGATTCCTTGTCCTGCAAAAATATCATAGATTTTTCCTACACCATACGTATCATATCCGGATTTTACAAGTGCATCCAGCATCGTGTCTTTTGGCGGCAGTAAGGAAAAATCATGCCGGTTCGCAGTTCTGGTAAAATTCGGTGCTGTCCCGATAAACGGTCTTGCAATGACACGTCCGACCCCATGCTCTCCCACAAGGATCCTTCTTGCGATCTCACAGTCCCGATACAGTTCTTCGATCGGAACCACATCTTCATGTGCTGCAATCTGAAATACACTGTCCGCAGAAGTATACACGATCAGCGCCCCTGTCTCTACATGCTCCTGCCCGTAATCCCGGATCACGTCTGTTCCGGAGTACGGCTTGTTGCACAGAACCTTCCTTCCCGTCTCACGCTCAAACGCATCCAGCACTTCCTTCGGGAATCCATCCGGATATGTCGGAAGCGGTTTTGGAGAGATCACTCCGGCAATCTCCCAGTGCCCGATCGTCGTATCTTTCCCTCTGGACTGCTCCTTCATACGTGCATATGAACCGATAGGGTGCTCTTCTTTCTCCATCCAGTCCACACCATCGATGTTGAAAAGCCCGATCCTTTTCATGTTCGGGGTATCATACTCCTTCACTCCAGTGATCGTCTTCAATGTGTTTGCTCCGACATCTCCAAAATCAGCTGCATCTGTCATCTCTCCGATTCCATAACTGTCCAGAACAATCAGAAAAACTCGTTTCTTTTCCATTTTTAATCCGCCTTTCAAATTTGCCAATTCCGTCTTTTCTATAGTTCACATTTTAGACACTTTTTATAATCAAGAAAAGGACTGGAGTCCTTTTTTCGCATTATACTTTTATTTCCCCTCAATTTTTCTTTATATTTCATTTTTTTATCGTTTAATTCGCACAAAAACAGCCCGGCAGATCAAATTTAAATCAAATCCGCCAGGCAGCTTCTTTCTTTATACATTTTATATTGTTTTATGCCTCGTCAATTGCTTTTCCAATATCATGACGCATATATTTGTTTTCAAACTGTACCCACTCTGTTGCAGCATAGGCATTGGCTCTCGCTTCTTTGAGATCTTTTCCCTTTGCTGTCACACCGAGCACACGCCCTCCGTTTGTCACGATCTGTCCGTCCTGAAGCTTTGTGCCGGCATGGAAACAATAATACCCTTCATGCTTGTTAAATTCTTCCAGCCCCTGAATCGGGAAACCTTTTTCATAACTTACCGGATATCCTTCGGATGCCAGTACCACGCATACTGCTGCATTGTCTTCAAACTGCAGATCTACCTGATCCAGTGTTCCGTCAATACATGCTTCCACAACTTCAATCAGATCATTCTTCATACGCGGCAGTACAACCTGCGCTTCCGGATCCCCGAAGCGTGCATTGTATTCCAGTACCTTCGGTCCCTCTTCTGTCAGCATCAGTCCAAAAAAGATCACGCCTTTAAACTCTCTTCCTTCTGCTGCCATAGCATCCACCGTTGCCTGATAAATGTGTTCGCTGCAAAATTCTTCCACTTCTTTTGTGTAGAACGGGCTTGGTGAAAATGTTCCCATTCCGCCTGTGTTCAGGCCTGTATCTCCATCTCCCGCACGCTTGTGATCCTGTGCAGAAGTCATGGTCTTAATGGTCTTTCCGTCTACGAAAGAAAGAACAGAAACCTCCCGGCCTGTCATAAATTCTTCGATGACCATCTCATTTCCGGCTGTTCCGAACTTCTTATCCAACATGATCGTACGCACGCCTTCTTTTGCCTCTTCAAAATTCTGACAGATCAAAACACCTTTTCCAAGTGCCAGCCGTCTGCTTTGAGCACGATTGGGAATTTTGCAGTCTCCAGATATGCAATTGCTGCATCCGGATCTGTAAAATTCTCATATGCGGCTGTCGGAATGTGATATTTCTTCATCAGGTCCTTTGAAAACGCTTTGGATCCCTCCAGGATCGCTGCATTCTTTCTTGGTCCGAATGTGCGGATGCCGGCTGCTTCCATCTCATCCACAAGACCTCCCACCAGAGGGTCATCCATTCCCACAATACAAAGATCGATCGATTTTTCTTTTGCAAATGCGACCAGTTTTTCAAATTCCATAGCGCCGATCGGCACACACTCTGCGAATTCTTCGATCCCCGCATTTCCCGGTGCACAGTACATCTTTTCTACTTTGCTGCTCTTTGCGGCGCTGGCTGCGATCGCATGTTCTCTTCCGCCGCTTCCGACTATTAAAACTTTCATGGCAGTCTCCTCTTCTACTGTGTGATCACAGTTCTTCCGTCTTTTACCGTTACTTTTCCATTGGCGATCAGATCGATCGCTTCCGGCAGAATCTTCCATTCTGCCTGCTCCATCACCCGGCGCTGCAAAATCTCCGGAGTATCATCCGTCTGTGTTTCTACTGCTTTCTGTAACAGGATCGGACCGGTATCCGTCCCCTCATCCACAAAATGAACCGTTGCACCGACTACCTTTACACCGCGCTTTAGAGCTGCCTCATGTACCTTCAGTCCGTAAAATCCTTTTCCACAGAAGGAAGGGATCAAAGACGGATGAATATTGATCATACGGTTGCGGTATTTTGCAATCATCTCCGGCGGGATCACCACCAGGAATCCTGCAAGCACGATCAGATCAGGCGCATATGCATCGACTGCTTCCAGAAGCTTCTCATTAAAGATTTCTCTGGATTCAAACTCCTTCGGCGAGATACAACACGCCGAAATCCCGTGTTCTTTTGCACGTTCCAGCGCATATGCATTGGCGTTATTGCTGATCACACCGACAATTTCCGCATTGGTGATCGTACCGTCTGCCACACGATCTATGATCGCCTGAAGGTTGGTTCCGCCTCCGGAAACCATCACGACTACTCTTAGCATAAAGTAACTCCTTTTTCTCCGGCTTCGATCTTACCTACTACATATGGAGTATCTCCGGCCGCTTTGATTGCTTCCATTGTCTTCTCCACATCTGCGGCGTCTACTGCCAGAACCATACCAAGTCCCATGTTGAATGTGTTGTACATCATCTGTTCTTCGATATCCCCTTCTTTTGCCAGCATATCAAAAATCGGAAGCACCGGATAACTGTCCTTTTCGATCACTGCATGCGTTCCTTCTTTGAGCATACGTGGAATATTCTCATAGAATCCGCCGCCTGTAATATGGCTGCAGGCTTTGACTGTCACACCCGCTGCTTTGATGCTCTTGAGTGCTTTAACATAAATTCTTGTCGGAGCTAACAGCGCCTCGCCCAATGTACATCCAAGACTTTCATGATATGTCTCCAGATTTTCTTTTGTCATCTCGAACACTTTTCTCACCAGAGAGAATCCGTTGCTGTGCACACCGGAAGACGCCATCCCGATCAGTACATCTCCCGCTTTTAAGTCTTCTCCTGTGATCATCTCTTTTTTATCACAGACACCTACTGCAAATCCGGCAAGGTCGTAGTCCTCCTCCGGCATCAGTCCCGGATGCTCTGCTGTCTCACCGCCGATCAGCGCTGCTTCTGACTGCAAACATCCTTCTGCAACACCGCTTACGATCGATGCGATCTTTTCCGGATAATTCTTTCCACATGCGATGTAATCCAGGAAAAATAATGGTTCTCCTCCTGCACATGCAATATCGTTAACACACATTGCAACTGCATCGATTCCGATCGTATCATGCTTATCCATGATCATTGCCAGTTTGACTTTTGTACCGCATCCGTCTGTTCCGGAAAGCAGTACCGGCTCTTCCATCTCTTTGATCTTTGCAAGAGAAAATGCACCGGAAAATCCACCCAGTCCACCGAGTACTTCCGGACGCATTGTTTTCTTTACGTGTTCTTTCATCAGTTCCACTGATTTGTAACCAGCCTCAATATCCACACCTGCATTCTTATAATCCATAACTATTCTCCATTTCTTACATCGTCTGTGCTCTATTTTTCCAGATACGCCTGATATCCGATCTCGTCCAGCTTTTCTGCTTTTTTCTGAACTGTCTCTTTCATCTCTTCTGAATATGCTTTGAGTTTTTTCAAAACTTCCTCATCCGAAGTTGCAAGAATCTTTGCTGCCAGAATTGCCGCATTCATACCTCCGTCAATCGCAACAGTGGCAACCGGAATTCCCGGCGGCATCTGCACGATGGAATAAAGTGCATCCATTCCATCCAGATTCTTTCCGGACATCGGAACTCCTACCACCGGCATCGGGAAAAGTGCCGCGCACATTCCCGGAAGATGTGCTGCCATCCCTGCTCCTGCGATGATTACTTTGATTCCCTTTCCTTCGGCCGCCTTTGCCCAGTCAAAAAACACGTCAGGCATACGGTGTGCGGAAATGATCGTCATCTCGTAATCAATTCCCAGTTTTTCCAGCATGTCTGCAGCTTTACTCATAACCTTAAGGTCTGAATCACTGCCCATTACAATTCCTACTTTTGGCATATCTTGTCCACCTTTCTTAACTTTTGTGTATTCCCTGTCTATTTCTCAAAAGATCCGTCCGGCATCTTTTTGCCCTCAGTCACGAATCTTCCGTCCTCCAATAGTATAATATTTTTTCCTTCTTTTGTTAATACACTTATTTCTTCTAACTCTTCATAAGGTGTGGTTATATCTAAACCGTACTGATTCATAAGCTGAACTGATTTTTCATCAAATATACGCAGACATTCCTTTTGTTCTTCCGTGTAGGAAACTGCATCAGGACCGGCTTGTCCGGACAACTCTTTTTCCGCCCGATCCAGTCGTATTCTTCCTGTCGCTCTGGCTGTCCACTCCTTCTCACACTCATATCCGTACTTCATCACATCCAGTTTTCGCTCGATATATTTCTTATCCAGAAACAGCGCCTCATCACATTTATGATCTGCTTCATACTGCGGATTTACATTCCCATGCAGTTCGTCTCTTGCAATCACACCGGATGCCGGAATGCAGATGACAGGTTCGATTCCCTGTTTTTCCAAATCTGCCAGCACAGCCAAAACAAGCCGCTCAAATCCCGGACGATAAAAGATCTGTACCACTGACTTTTCAGCCTGGCAATCCTCTTTGCGATATTTTCTTGTATACGTGTCTGCTATTTTCCAAAGAGCCTCTTCTGAAAGATTTCTGAAATATTCTGCCGTTTCCAGTTCTTTTTCTCCCACATATTCTCCGTAAGAATACAGGTACCGGTTCTCTGAAAGATCCATTTTTCTGATCCTGGCGATGACTGATTTTGTGTACACTGGATTGATAGATTCTCTGATATGATCTGTCAGAAACACATCGCAGTAATCACTTGCATACCAGTACACGCATTCTCTCAAATTCCTGTATTCCGGTTGTTCCTGCGCTTCAAAACACTGATAGATTTCCAGAAACAACTCATTTAAGATCGTCAGATAATCCAGTCTGTTCGAAAATGCATAAGGAATCCCGCTGCGCAATTCTGTATACAAAAAACTCAAGAGCTGTCCATAGACTTCTGAAAGCATCTTTACCGCATATGTCGGATCAGCAAAACTCTTCTTATAGTTTTCCCTCAGAATATCTACATACAGCTCCTGATTCCATCGCTTCCTCTCTTCCAAAGTGAAGGTTTCAAAACTGTGGTCTTCTATTGTTCTGCGAAGTGATTCCAGTTTGAGCAAAAAAGCGGCACACATCCGGAAATACGGCCGATACCTGTCCTGCACAGTCTCTTCCTGATCGATCATCTGCAGTCTTTCTATTGAGAGCTGGTGGCGTTCCATACATCTCTCGTTTCTATCCCGCTGCCATGTTTCCAATTTCATCTATGAAAGTCCTCCTAAAAATATCATGATCAGAACCAGCAATACCAGCCCGTTAAGTACGATTCCAAGCCAGCACGTAAAATGTCTTTTTTCCGGCTCCTGACGTCCCTTAAGACCTGCACGGATTCCAAAAACTGTAAACATCATATCGATCAGTCCCAATGCACCTGTAATATCTGCCGTTTTCTCACGCATTGTATACGCATGAAGAATCAACAATACAAGAACAAACAATGAAAAAATCGCATACATACAAGAACTTTTTCCCTGTCTTGCCTGTCTGATTTTTTCTTTCTTCTCTTTCTTTTCCTTATTTTCTCCTGCCATCATATTTTTCTCCTTATCCCATTACAGATCAAAAACAATACATATCCTAAAATTCCGCCGATCGTATTCAGTAACAGATCATCTACGTCAAAGCTTCCCACTCTTGTCAAAAGCTGAAATACTTCCACTCCGAGGCTCAGTCCAAAGCTATAGAACAATGTCATCAAAAAGCCTCTCATCCTGCTGGCAACGGATATAAAAAATCCATATGGCACAAAAATCAGGATATTTCCAAATAAATTAGTGAATACCGCGAAAAGCCCAAGCGTTTCCCGGTATTCCACAAAACGTCTGATTTCCTTGAAAAGCACAAGATTACAGCGGTATTCTTCGCCAATACCGCTGCGTCCGTACCAGTCTGAGAAGATCAGGAAATATAATAAGAAAAAAATATAGAGCACAAATAATATTTTCCCCACCGTGCGGGTTCTTTTCACCTGTCTCTGATTCAAATTACTCCCCCGTTTTCCACAGCTAAAATGTAATCTCGCTCTTATTTTTCAACAGACGTACCCCATTGACAATGGCGATAATTCCGGCTGTCACGCCTGTTACGATCGTAATGATTCCGATCACAATGCTTCCTGCTCCTGCCTGACTCATTGTTTTATATGCCTTCTCCATCTTCTTTCACTCCCTGCTTACTTTGCACCATACATTTCATAATATGCATCAATTGCCGATTTTAATGTATCATCAATGATTACTTTTCCTTTATATGGTCTGTTGTAAAGATGTTCTACGACTTCTTCCATTGTTACGATTGCTGCGGTGTCAAAGCCATACAGCTCTTTCACTTCATCCAATGCACATTTTTCTCCGCCTTTTCCGACTTCCATACGGTTTAATGACACCATCAGTCCGACGATTTCTACATCGGCAGCACCTTTTACTTTCGGAACTGTCTCTTCCATAGATTTTCCGGAGGTTGTTACATCCTCGATCATCACAACACGGTCTCCGTCTTTTAATTTACTTCCCAGGAAGCTTCCCTTGTCTGCACCGTGATCTTTTTCTTCTTTGCGGTCTGAACAGTAACGCACTTCTTTTCCATATAATTCGCTGTATGCGATCGCAGTCACAACTCCAAGCGGGATTCCTTTGTAAGCAGGTCCAAATAACACATCAAAGTCATCGCCGTATTTGTCATGGATTGCTTTTGCATAATATTCTCCTAATTTCTTTAACTGGGAACCTGTTACATACCCTCCTGCATTCATAAAAAATGGGGATTTTCTTCCGCTTTTTAATGTAAACTCTCCAAATTTCAGTACATCGCTGTCTACCATAAACTCAATAAATTCCTGTTTATACTGTTCCATCTTCCTTAAACCTCCATATTTATGGACATCTGTATGCCCTTGTAAATCTGTTAAATCTTCTCAATTTTATCACAAATTTCCTGCGATTTCAATCGAGGAACTTTCAAGTCCTATGCACTGCCCCCAAAAGACGCGCAAAGAATCTTTGACAGACACTCTTATTTGCCGTATTCCTCTGACCAGATATAAAAAAGCCCTGTCAAGAGTTGCATCATTTACTTATACTCTTGACAGAACTTCTTGTTTGTCCACGTCTTTCAAATGTTACTTGCTCTAATTCCATTTATATTCTATTGTAAGAATTTCTGCACAATAATAGTCTATATCTTGCCACAAGGCAACCGATTTATTAAAATAAGACAAGGCACTACATGAGAATGGTAGGCGGTTAGTCCTTCAACAGAGGTTGCTGAGTGCCAGTGGCACTCGTTTAGCAACAACCGAAGCGGCAGCGTAGACCTGAACCCTCTGATTACATAGAAATCCTGCTTGCAGGAAATCTCGGAAAGGAGGGCTTAACTTATGAGTGATTTTGAAATGCTCTCCATCGTACTAATGATACTTAGTATTGTTGTAACGATTTTAATAGCGTATATAAATCAATTAAAAAAGTAACCGCCCTTCGCCCAAAGGATTACGGTTACTTTTTTAAGTAAAAAATAATTTGGACTAACCAACTATCAGTAGTGCCTTTTTATATTCTTGTACTAACAAATCCCTATTCAAATGTCAAATCTGACACACTTATTTTTTGCAATCAGTGCTGGCACAACCTCTGCGCAGATCTCAGATGCCTTTTCACAATTCTATCATCCGAGCGCACTTTTTTGTTTTTCTTATTTTACGATTCCAACCATATCCTGCACACTTGCGAAATGATTCTGCTTCATGTACGCTTCAATTCCATCTACGATGTCCATGGTTACTGTCGGATTATAGAAATTGGCTGTTCCAACGGATACCGCGCTTGCTCCGACTAACAGCATCTCGATGGCATCTTCCGCACTCTCGATTCCTCCCATTCCAATGATCGGAACATTCACTGCATTGGCAGCCTCATAGACCATGCGTACTGCGATCGGATGCACTGCCGGACCGGAGACACCGCCGGTCTTATTTGCCAGCGCAAATGTCTTACGATTGATATCGATCTTCATTCCTGTCAGAGTATTGATCAGAGAAATAGCATCTGCCCCGCCGGCTTCTACCGCTTTTGCCATCTCTGCGATACTGGTCACATTCGGACTCAGTTTCATGATGACCGGCTGCTTTGCATACTTTTTCACTGCTTTTGTAATCTCTTCTGCCGCCTTTGGGTTCTGGCCGAACGCGATTCCGCCTTCTTTGACATTTGGACAGGAAATATTGATCTCCAGCATATCCACATCCTCATTTGCCAGACGTTCTACCACTTCACAATAATCTTCCGCAGATCTTCCGCACACATTCACAATGATCTTCGTATCAAACTGACGCAGAAATGGAATATCCCGCTCACAAAATACATCGATTCCCGGATTCTGCAGTCCGATGGCATTCATCATTCCACTGTGGATCTCTGCCACTCTTGGGGTCGGATTTCCCGGCCACGGCACATTTGCCACTCCTTTTGTAGTGACTGCGCCCAGACGGTTCAGGTCTACAAATTCACTGTATTCTTCCCCTGATCCAAATGTTCCGGATGCCACTGTCACCGGATTGTTCCACTCTACACCTGCAATCTTTACCCGCATATCCATTACAGTTCCACCTCCGTCGCCAAAAATACCGGTCCGTCTTTGCAGACACGTTTGTTATGAACATGACTGTGGTGATCCACTTCTTTGGACTGACAGACACATCCCAGACATGCGCCAACTCCGCAGGCCATTCTTTCTTCCATCGAAATGTAACACTCGATCTTGTTCTCTTCTGCATACTGCTTGATGGCACGCAGCATCGGAGTCGGTCCGCAGGCATAGATCACATCTGCCTCCAGGCTGTTCGCTGCCACTGCATCCATGACGTTTCCTTTGGTTCCCGTGCTTCCATCTTCTGTAGCAATATAAAGTGTTCCATTTTCTTCCAGTTCTTTTGTCAGAAATGTCTCACTGCGATATCCCATCACCAGCTGACACTCGGTCTGATATCCTGCTTTTAACTGCTTTGCCAACTCCAGCATCGGCGGCACACCGATTCCCCCTCCAAACAGCATGGCTTTCTTTTCTCTTCCTGTCTCCAGGTCAAATCCGTTTCCAAGCGGTCCCATAACATCCAGAGTATCTCCCTCTTTCATCAAAGAGAACTGCTCGGTCCCGGTCTGTTTTCCGGTCACGCGATACACCACTCGCAGCGCGCCCTTCTCCTGATCGATCTCACACAGACTGATGGGTCTTGGAAGGAGCTTACCTCCGTCATTCGTATACATGGAGATAAACTGTCCCGGGACTGCCTCTGCTGCGATCGGCTCTGCTTTCAGCCACATACTGTAAATATCTTCTGCGATCTTCTCCTGAGAGAGAACCACTGCTGTCATTTTCTGTTTCTTAGACATGAATCTTCCTCCCCGATATTTATCTTGTTTCTAATGCGCCCTGAATATCTGCAACCATAGCTTCCACTGCTGCTCTGGAGGCATCTCCGAAATTCTCTGCTCCGAATTTTGCATATGCTTCCTGTTTATAGGCTGCGATAATTCCTCGGGAGGAGTTCACAATAGCGCCCAGTCCATCTTCATTGAAGAAGTGTACCAGGTCCTTGCCCTGTCCGCCCTGCGCACCGTATCCCGGCACCAAGATATAAGATTTCGGCATCACTTTACGAAGCACTTTTCCCATCTCCGGATAGGTCGCTCCTACTACAGCTCCGATATAGCTGTACTCATCACCCATACAGTCAGCGCCCCACTGTGCCACTTTTTCTCCAACCAGTTCGTACAGAGGCTTTCCGTCGATCAGCTGATCCTGGAACTCTCCGCTGGATGGATTGGATGTTTTTACCAAAATAAAGAGACCCTTTTTGTGCTCTTTGCAGACATCGATGAACGGATTCACCCCGTCAGAACCAAGGTATGGGTTCACTGTTGCAAAGTCCTCATCAAATGGAACGTACTCTTTGCTTCCCACTTTAACGCTTCCCAGATGTCCCACTGCATATGCTGCGGATGTAGAACCGATATCTCCACGCTTGATATCTCCGATCACCACCAGGTCTTTGGACTTACAATAATCCACTGTCTTTTTGAACGCCTCGATCCCCGGCACTCCAAACTGCTCATACATGGCGATCTGCGGCTTTACTGCCGGGATCAGATCATACGTCTTGTCCACGATTTCTTTATTGAACTGCCAGATTGCTTCTGCTGCTCCTTCCAGAGTCTCCCCGAATTCAGCAAATGCTTTTTTCTGTACGTGCTCCGGAATGTAGTTTAACATCGGGTCCAGTCCCACCACGATCGGCGCCTTTGTTTCTTTGATTTTTGCTACCAGTTTGTTGATCATTTTTTCTTCCTCCCTGTTCTCTAAAAAGGGACAGAACATGCTGTCTGTCTCCTTATTTTTCGTATACGATCTTTCCGTCTGCTAATGTACAGCAGACTTCTCCCTTAACTTTCCATCCGTCAAACGGTGTATTTTTCCCTTTGGATGCAAACGTATCCACATCGATCTGATATTCTCTTCTCGGATCAAATACTACAATATCTGCTTTTTTACCGGCTGAAACACTTCCTCTGTCTTTCAGTCCCAGGATCTTTGCCGGATTGTAGCTCATCTTTTCTGCCATCTGCATCACTGTGAGCACTCCTTTTTCCACCAGCTCTGTATAAGTCAGGCATGCACTGGTCTCCAGACCCACGATTCCAAATGCTGCTTGTTCCATTGGCTTATCCTTCTCAGACATCATATGTGGTGCATGATCTGTGGAGATCACATCCATCACTCCGTCTTTTAGCCCCTGTCTGAGCGCTTCCACATCTGCTTTGGAACGCAGCGGCGTTCATCTTCCAGATTCCATTGTTCTTTGGAATATCCTCATCTGTCAGAACAAAATGATGCGGACACACTTCTCCTGTCACCTTCAGCCCTGCTTCTTTCGCGTCTTTGATCATCCGAACGCTGTCTGCTGTCGAGCAATGGCACAGATGCAATGTGGCATCCAGCTCTTTTGCGATCAGGATATCTCGTGCCACGATCACATCCTCCACCGAATTCGTGATCCCTTTTACGCCCAGTTCCTCTGCACGCTTTCCGGCATTCATCACGCCGCCTTCTACCATGGAAATATCTTCGCAGTGTGAAAAGATCAGCAGATCATTCTCTTTTGCTTTTCGCATGGCTTTTCGGAACAAAGAGGCATTCATGACAGATTTTCCATCTTCGCTGAGTGCATAACAGCCTGCCTGTGCCATCCTTCAATGTCCGCGAGCTCTTTTCCGCCCTCTCCGACAGTCATTGACCCCAACTGGATTACATGCACCGGAGATTCTTCTTTTGCACGCCTGTGAACTTCTTCTACTTTTTCTTTTGTATCAGTCACCGGGCTCGTGTTCGGCATTGCACATACCGTCGTCACACCGCCTCTGGCTGCTGCCATTCCTCCGGTCGAAAGTGTTTCCTTCTGAGTCAGTCCCGGATCTCTCAAGTGCACATGCAGATCGATAAATCCCGGCATTACATAACAGCCTGACGCATCAATCACTCTGTCAGCTTTAGCCTGCAGATTTTTTTCTACTTTTTCGATATCAGTATCACGCACAAGCACATCACATACTTCATCCACACCTGTCAACGGATCCACAACATGTCCATTCTGAATTAAAATCTTCATACAGTACTTTCCTTTCTTTGTTGATTCTAAAGAGCGAATTTCCCTTCACTGAAAAAATCACATATGTATACTTATAATAACATAAAACAGGGGAACTGCACAACAAAAAGAAAAAGCGTGTTGTAAAATACATACTTTTTCCCGATCCGGAACATACTATTTCGCGAAACACAAATCTAAATTTATGCAAAGGAGACATTACCATGACAGAAATTTCAATCTTAGATCTGCAGAATCTCCGTCATCTGATCGGAGGATACTCTACGACTCACTGTAAAATGACAGATTACGCCGCACAGGCAACAGACCCGCAGGTAAAGCAGTTATTTCAGGAAGCTGCCGATTCCGCACTCAAAAACAAACAGGATCTGATGAAATTTTTATAAGGGGGATTTGAAAATGGACGAAAAGACAATGGTATCCGACGCCTTGGTCGGAGTAAACGGAGAATTGAAAATGTTCGGAGATATGATACCGCAGACAGAAAACAAAGAACTGAAACAGTGCCTCAAACAGATTCGAAACCAGTGTGAAATGTCACAGGAAAAACTGTATCAGGTAGCACGGGAAAAAAGCTATTACGTGCCTGCTGCAAAAGCAACCCAGCAGGAAGTTGATCATGTAAAATCCATTTTGACACAGCCTAAAATGGGACTGTAGAAGAAAAAAGTACAGTGGCCGCAGATTTTGCAGCCACTGTACTTTTTCTTCTACAGTTCCTCCCCGTTTGTCTCAATCACGCGACGAAACCATTCAAAAGATTTTTTCTTATAACGTTTTCCGCTTCCAGTTCCATCATCATTTTTATCAACATAGATAAATCCATAACGTTTTCTTAATTCCCCTGTTGTAAAAGATACCAGATCAATGCAGCCCCAAGGCGTATACCCCATCAAGTCTACTCCATCCAGTTCTACTGCTTTTTTCATCTCCTTTATATGTGCCCTCAGATATTCGATCCGGTAATCATCATCACAGGTTTTATCTTCTTTTAGAACATCGATCGCCCCAAATCCATTTTCCACAATAAACAATGGTTTTTCATAACGCTCATACAGGGAAGCCAGTGCATACCGAAGTCCCACCGGATCGATCTGCCATCCCCAGTCACTTGCTTTTACATACGGATTGGGAACAGAATTTGCAGAGCTTCCATCCAGTGATTCCGTCGTGTCTTTCTGTACGTCTGCTTTGACTGCATTGGTCATATAATAGCTGAATCCCAGATAATCACAAACACCTTCCGCAAGAATCTGTTCATCTCCCGGTTCCATCACCGGTGCTGTATTTTCCCGCTCCCATTCTTTCTTTGCAAACGCAGGATAATGCCCTCTCATCTGCACATCCGCAAAATAATATCTTTCATGCATACATTCTGCTGCTGTCATAATATCATCGGGATTGCAGGAATATGGATAAAACGGGACAAACGAACACATGCATCCAATCTGAAAATCAGGATTGATCTGATGTCCCTTTTTTACAACCATAGCACCTGCCACCATTTCATGATGTGCTGCCTGATACATAGCTTTCTTCTTGTTTTTGTACTGTGAAAAGAGAACCCCGGAATCTGTCCATCCGAAAATGTCCGCAGACGTATTGGTCTGATTATTAATCTCATTAAATGTCATCCAATATTTAACTTTCTCTTTGTAGCGTTCCATAACCGTAACTGCATAACGCACGAAACAGTCAATCACTTTTCGATTCACCCAGCCTCCGTATTCTTTTGCCAAGTGATATGGCATTTCAAAATGGCTCAGTGTAATGACCGGTTCTATGCCATACTTTAAAAGTTCATCAAACAGATCGTCATAAAATTTCAGACCTTCCTCATTCGGGATCAGTTCATCACCATTTGGAAAAATACGTGTCCAAGCTATACTGGTACGGAAACACTTAAATCCCATTTCCGCCATCAGAGCAATATCCCCTTTATATTCATGATAAAAATCAATCGCTTCGTGATTTGGATAATACTCGCCTTCAACAACTCCATCTGTGATTCTGCGCATCATTTGATTGCTGCCTCCAGTCATCACATCCATCACACTAATCCCTTTTCCACCTTCATTCCATCCGCCTTCCAGTTGATTTGCCGCAACTGCACCGCCCCATAAAAACGTATTTGCTAATGCCATCTTATATCTCCTCCTGTTTTCTTTCTATATTCTATGTACTTTCAACAATGCATTCTGATTTTCTACCTGCTTCAAGGCCACTGTCTCAATCTCTGAGAATTCGTCACTGTTCGTAACGATTACGGGGGTTGTCACTTCATAACCGGCTTTTTCAATCTCTTCTTTTTCAAATTCCAGAAGAAGCTGCCCCTTCTTCACCTGTTCTCCGTCCTGCACATATGCTGTAAATCCTCTTCCCTGAAGTTTAACGGTATCCATCCCCACATGAATCAGAATCTCAATTCCTGACGTACTCTCGATTCCTACTGCATGACGACTCTCCAACAGTCCGACAATTTTTCCGTCAAACGGTGCATATACTTTTCCTTCTTCCGGCACGATGGCACAGCCTTTTCCCATCATCTCTCCGGAAAAAACTTCATCATGTACTTCACACAATGGAATTATCTTGCCTCTCATTGGGCTGTCCACAATTTCTTCTCCACAACTTTCCTCATTTGTGCTGCCTTTTTCTGTATCAGGCTCCTCTTTTTCTTTCGGGTCTGCAAATCCTACAACCTGAATCAATACGATTGTCAGAACAATTGCCACAGCACATCCAACTGCTTCTCCCACAAACGACATCGGTGCATCCTTACTGATGGAATTTACCACTGTCAAAAGGCTTGGGAGTCCTGCATATGCATAATACGCAGAATGGAAAAAGCTCATCACAACTGCTCCGGCTGCTCCTCCGATACATCCACAGATAAATGGTTTTTTCAGTCGCAGTGTCACCCCATAGATTGTTGGCTCTGTAATTCCGAAAATACCTGTGATTCCTGCTGATAACGAAACACTTTTGATTTCTCTGTTTTTAGATCTGATGAATACTCCAAAGGCTGCTGCAACCTGAGCAACGACTGCAATTGTCTGAAATGCCTGAAATGTATCAAATCCCTGCATATCAAAATTAGCAAGAACAACCGGTGTAATGCCCCAATGTACGCCAAAAATCACTACCACTTCCCACAAACCTCCGATGATGGCTCCTGCCAGAGCCGGCGCGGTGTTTGCGAGAAAATTATATCCATTTGCAATTCCATTTGCTATAATGGAAGATGCAGGACCAATCACAAGAATGGTTGCCGGAACCATAATCAAAAAGCAGATCAACGGTGTCAGCAATGCTTTTGCTGCTTCTGGCAGTTTCTTTTCTAAAAACCGTTCCAGATAGGACAATACCCAGACCAGAAACAATGGAGGCAATACTGTTGAAGTGTAGGTTGTCTCAGACAGTTTGATTCCCAGAAAACGGAGTACTTCTCCATCTGCAATCCGGGCCGCCATACCCGCCCAGTCCGGATTAACCAATGCACAACAACATAAAACAGCGATAAACGTATTGCATTTAAAGTGTTTGGATGCAGTAATTGCAATAAAAATCGGAAGAAATGTAAATGGTGTCCATGACATAAAACTCAATACCGCATATGTCCCAGTCCCTGCAAAAGATGGCACTGCCATATTGATCAGGATCAACGCCCCCTGCAGAAGACCCGCTGCAGCCAAAATATATACAAACGGTGCAAACACAGCTGACATTGTTGCAATCACTTTATTCATCACACTCTGTTCCGGCTGCTTTGCCTGAAGATTCTCTATATCCAGATGTAGTTCTTCTGCCACCGCATCATATACCTCTCCCACATGGGTTCCGATTACAACCTGGAACTGCCCACTGTTTTCTACAACTGTAATTACTCCCGCCATTGCCGCGACTTTCTCTTTTGCCTGTTCCGGCTCTTCCTTTAATACCAGTCTCAATCTCGTTGCACATCTTGTAGCATTGACAATATTTTCTTTTCCGCCCACTTCACAGATAATGTCATGGGCCAGTTTTCGATAATCTCTGATCTGTGCCATCTCATTCTCCTCCTTGTTGTGCAGAGTCTTTTGCGCGCATCCACTCTCTTCTTTTGATGAAATCACTATATAAAATTCTCGTTTTTCTTTCAATATTTTTGCAGATTTTGTTTTTTCGTTTCACTTTTTCTGAAACAAATAACAATTCCAATGCAACAATGTTTCATATATAAAAAAGTACATTCTTTTTTTTGTGCAAAATCAACAATTCCCTTTTAGCTATTTTGTATAACTAAAAGGGAATTGTAAATTCCGCGTTTAAGATTCTTCATTTAAGCCCCAAAGACTCATCTCTCCCGCTTTTTCATATTTTTGATTCAAGACCAGATTATCCTGATATTTTCTGCTAAATTCCAATCCATATAAAATATCCAACAAGTATTTACCAGATGCAAAAAACATAGACATCCAGAACTCTTCTACTTTTTCCGAACCAGCCGCTACCAGTACTTCATCCGCATATCTGGCAATGATACTATCACGATCGGACACTACTGCGACCACCCTTGTTCCATTCCTTCTCAACAGCTTTTCAATCTCCGCCAGCCGTTCATTCCGTCCTGTGTGACTCAAAATAATTGCCACATGACCATCTGACGGCATGTTTGCATGTAATCCCTGAATATTCGTTGCAGAATAAACAGCAGCTCTTTTTCCCGCATGAAAAAGCAGAGAACATCCATATTGCGCAAGATTTACATTCATATCATAAGCATAGAAATCCACAGACCGCGCCTCTGCGATCAGTTTTCCAACGCGCATAAGCTGACTATAAGAAACTTCCTTTTGCGTCTCCATTACCGCCTGTTTCTGAATTTCTGTGATTTTCCGAACCATAGTCACAACATTTTCCCGCTCGGACATCATAATTTTCTCCTGTTTTTCGTCCAGATAGCCATCCCTCAGTTCACTGACAAACTTAATCTTAAATTCCGGAAACCCTTTCACGCCCAGCTTCTGACAAAACCGTGTCACAGAAGCCGCACTGGTAAAGGTCTGATGCCCCAGTTCTCTGGATGACATATTTTCAATGGTCTCCGGATGTTCCAGAACAAATCGTGCAATATCCTTCTCCCGTCCTGTAAAATCCTGCGCCTGCTTTAACTGCTGGATCAATGACATTTTCTTTCCTCCCGTTCCTTAATCTTGTTCTTATCTTAACGCAATTACAAAAACACCGTCAATCTATATACACAAAGATTTTTAATAATTCATGCACAAAAATCAGAAAACAGTCTGTCTGACACATTTTCTGATTTTTCTCTGTTATACCGTTGTATCTTCTGAAGCATTCTCTTCACAAACCAATTTTTTTGCCTGCAGGATCTGCATAAACTCTTCTCCTGTGATGGTCTCATTTTCATACAGATACCTGGCAAGTTCATGCAGCTTCGTCTCGTTTTCTTTTAAAATCTGAAGTGCTTTTGTATGTGCCTCTCTTACGATCTCTACTACTTTGGAATCGATCTTCGTCTGCGTCTCCGGAGAACAGGTCAGGGATGCATCCCCTCCCAGATACTGATTCTGAACCGTCTCCATAGCCACCATATCAAATTCATCACTCATACCGAACTGAGTCAGCATAGCTCTTGCCAGCTTGGTAGCCTGCTCGATATCATTGGATGCGCCTGTTGTCACTTCTTTGAAAACCAACTCTTCTGCAGCTCGCCCGCCGGTAAATGTAGTGATCTTGTTGAGCAATTCCGATTTTGTCATAAGGAAATGCTCGCCCTCATCCACCTGCATGGTGTATCCCAACGCACCGGATGTACGTGGAATAATGGTAATTTTCTGAACCGGCGCGGAATCCGTCTGTTTTGCCGCGACCAGTGCATGCCCGATCTCATGGTAGGCAACTGTCAGTTTTTCTTTCGTAGATAAAATCCTGTTTTTCTTCTGATATCCGGCAATCACTGTCTCTACACTTTCTTCCAGATCTTCCTGCATGGTCACTTTACTTCCACGGCGTACCGCCCGAAGAGCCGCTTCATTGACAATATTGGCAAGCTCCGCTCCAGAAGCCCCTGCAGCCGTTCTTGCAACTGCTGCAAAATCCACATTATCAGAAAGCCGGATTTTCTTTCCATGGACTCTTAAGATTTCTTCCCTTCCTTTTAAATCCGGGAGTTCTACCGGAATCCTGCGGTCAAACCGTCCCGGACGCAGCAGCGCCGGATCCAGTGAATCAGGCTGGTTGGTCGCCGCCAGGATCACAACGCCTTTCGTGCCGTCAAATCCATCCATCTCTGTCAGAAGCTGATTCAGTGTCTGCTCTCTTTCATCATTTCCGCCCATATTGCCATTTCGTTTCTTTCCAATGGCATCGATCTCGTCAATAAATACAATACACGGCGCTTTCTCATTCGCCTGCTGGAATAAATCCCGCACTTTCGCAGCTCCCATACCAACAAACATCTCCACAAATTCCGATCCGGAAATCGAAAAGAACGGAACATTCGCTTCTCCCGCTACCGCTTTTGCAAGCAAAGTCTTACCGGTTCCCGGAGGTCCCACAAGCAGAGCGCCTTTTGGCATAGCCGCTCCCATCTCCCGATATTTATCCGGATCGTGAAGATAATCCACGATCTCACTTAACAGCTCTTTTGCCTCATCCTCTCCCGCCACATCGGAAAACTTAATCCCGTTGCTGGATTTGACGTAAATTTTTGCGTTGCTCTTTCCGCCTCCGAACATCATAGAATTCATCGGATTTGCTCCGCCGTTCATCTTCGACATCATCTTCTTGGATAACCATCTGCCAAGCATGATAAAAATCGCGATCGGCAGAATGTAACTCAGTAAAAAGTACAGAATCGGAGACATCTCTTCTGTAATCTTAGAAGAAAAGTCTGCCCCGGAATCATATAGTCTGTCTACCAGACCCGGATCATCCATAACACCGGTCTTATACATTTTCTCTTCACTCTTGTCCGTAAAAATAATCTCCCCGCTGTCAATGTTGACCTTTCCAATTTCCTTGTTCTCTGTCATTTTCATGAATGTATTATAGTCCACTTCTTTTACAGAGTGCTCCAGTACATTCGGGAATACCAGACTGTTCAGCAGAACCATGATTGTTGCTACGATCAGACAGTAATATAAAAATGGCTTCTTTGGTGATTTTACTTCCTGCATATCATTCTCCTTCCCCGCCACATATGTAACTTAAGTTAGAATGTAGTATAGTCGAGCTGTTTTCAGAAGTCAAGCTAGAAACCCGTACCTTTCTGAAATTTCATTTTTATTTTATGTTTCTTTTATTTTTACGTAGTATTCTCTCTCTTAACGCGCGTTTTTCCTTATTTTATCCACATATAAAACAATCAGCTGCATCACGCTTCTGATGCAGCTGATTGTTCGATTATTTCCAGCAGTCTGTATTTTTAATTCCTACATTCTCTGCTTTAAATACTGGATTTTTTCCGGCCTTTTTCTGTGTTTCGTAATCTTTCAATACTTTCAGAGCAATGTTGCCCAAAAGCAGAATTGCGATAATGTTGACGATTGCCATACATCCCATCGTAATATCTGCCAGATTCCATACCAGTGAGAAATCTGCCTGTGCGCCTAAGAATACTGCCAAAAGGCATGTACAGCGGAACACGAACAGTAAAACCTTATTATTCTTGATAAACAAAATATTGGATTCTGCATAATAATAGTTACCGATCAGACTGCTGAATGCAAACGCAAAAATGGATGCCGTGATAAAGTGGATTCCCCATGTTCCCACATTCGCAGAAATCGCTTTCTGCACAAACGGAATTCCATCCAGAACGCCCGCCTCTCCCTGAACACCGGAAAGAAGCAGCATCATTGCAGTTGCCGAGCAGATTAAAAGCGTATCGATAAATACAGAAATTACCTGTACCATCCCCTGTTTTGCCGGATGGCTTACAGATGCACTTGCTGCCGCATTCGGCGCGCTTCCCATACCTGCCTCGTTGGAGAACAGACCTCTTTTGATACCGATCACTACAGCGCTTCCCGCCATACCGCCGAAAATCGCCTGAAAATCAAATGCCTCTGACAGGATCATCGCAAATATACCCGGAAGCTGCGGCAGATGTGTCACGATCGTAAACAGTCCCATCAAAAGATAAGCACCTGCCATAATCGGTACCATCACCGACGTAATAAATCCGATTCGATGTACTCCTCCGAAAATGATCAGACCGGTTCCGACTGCCAGAATCAAACCTACAATCATCGGATAACTGCTCTCACTGTATCCCGGAATATAATATTCCAGAGCAGAAGACATATTATAAGACTGCAGACCATTGAATCCATAAGCAAAACAAATGATCAGAAGCACCGAAAAAAGCACTCCCATCCAACGTTTTCCAAGCGCCTTCTCCATATAGTAGGAAGGACCGCCGCGGAAGTCTTTTCCATCCTTTGTCTTATATACCTGTGCCAGTGTACTTTCGATAAATGCAGAAGCACTTCCGATCACAGCCATCACCCACATCCAGAATACCGCTCCCGGTCCGCCTGCCGCGATAGCAGTCGCGATTCCTGCGATATTTCCTGTTCCGACACGGGATGCTGTGGAAATCATAAGCGCCTGAAAAGATGAGACCTGTCTCTTCCCATCTTCCACCTCCGCTTTTTCCGTAAGAATCCGAAATCCTTCTTTCATCAGACGCACCTGCGCAAACCGTGAACGGATTGAAAAGTAAAGTCCGGTTCCCAACAACAGAAACAACAGCAGGTACGTATACATCAGATCATTGATCTGCCCTAAGATGTCATTTAACATATATTTCCTCCTTTTCTTCTATTTCGCTGTCACATTTGAACATGCGTAATGTCGATAGTATACCAGAAAATCCACACCTGGGCAATATCCTATCGAATAACTACACTAATTCAACAGCTTTCCCCGGAACTTATTCCATATATGAACTTGAACATATTCATAAGCCCTATCATAAATCCAGACTCCCACCTGTCCTGCTGCCAGAACAGCCAGAAGCAGTCCACCGGAGAGTTCTTTCATGAAAAGAAGTTCCTGAAATATCAGAACCATTGGAATATACATCAAATTAAACACCATATATTTCATCACCCAGAAAATCCAGGGTTTCTGCATCTTTTCACCACTCTTACCCAAAAATCGCCAGCTGCCTTCCGTTGCCAGGATGTAAAATCCCATGGCGGCAAATGAAATTACATAAAACTTGTTCGGTGTGACCAAAAATCCGAGCAGGATATCTGCCAGATAAAAAGCCACTCCCGCTTTCATCCCGAATTCACGGATGATAATCCCTACAAAATAGGAAGCTGCCGCCAGTAAAAACAGCGTATTGGTCTCGATCACACTTCCCAGTGCCATACAGACAACAGAAAGTGCCAGAAGCAGTCCGCTAAATGCAGTCATTCTCGCTTTTACATGCATGAACAAAGATCGCCTCCCATACATTCACACAGCGTATCTGCACACCAGAGGTCGCAGCACATATTCCCGGTTCCGCAGCTCTGTCCGCCGGCTCCATATCCACCTCCATATGGATTGCTCTGATATCTTCTGCTGTTCCAGTCCAGCTGATTCAACAACTGGCGATACTGTACATTATTCGGTTCCATATTGACTGCCTGTGCCGCATGCTCTCTTGCAAGTACGTTATTTCCGATTCCTGCATTGGCAAACCCGCTGGCATAATACCACATCGCATTGCGGTTCGGCATCCGGTCAAGAAGATTCAGAGCCTCCCTGTAGTTTCTGCTGTTGATATAATTGAACACTGCCTGCATCTCGGCGTCCTGCGGTCCGTTGTATGTGTTATTGTAAGAATTCCCGCCATAGGAAGAATTTCCGTAGGAATATCCGCCTCCCTGCTCTCTCTGACGCATGATCTCATCATATGCTTCCTGCACTTCTTTGAATTTTTCTTCCGCCAGATCTGCAAGCGGATTGTTCACATTTGCATCCGGATGATACTTTCTTGTCAGCTCCCGGTATGCTTTTTTTATCTCATCATCTGATGCATTCTGAGGCACTCCCAGCACATCATAAGGATTCTTGCTCATTCTTTTTATTTCCTTCCTCTAACCTTTTCTTCTGAATTTTGTTATAACGATTCCAGACTCCATCATACAGGATATTTCTTAAAATGTCCACATCCAAAAGGCATGGCAGCTTCTCAAACTCAGCGCTGCACTCTGCGATCATCATACAGAGGATCTGCCGGATCTGTTCTTCATAATCCGCTCTTTCATGCAGACGTTTCAGTGGATTGTAACACTGCTTACGAAGATCCTCTTTCAGATCTTCATAAGCATCCATAATGTAAATATATTTTCCCAGGAAAAATCCCATGCGCCGCAGTGTCTGTTCCCACATATCTTCCTTATATACAAACAGATCTGCCATCAGTCTTCCAAAGCAGCCTGCTGATCGGTCGATCTCCTGACTGTTCTCTTTTTCACAGTCTGAGAGCTCCTGCAAAGACTCCTTGATTGCTTTACTCTGCCTTGGATATTGCTCCGCAATCTTTTCTGCCTTTTTCTTGAGCAGTCCGCCCCCTAACAGACCGCTTACTTTCTTCTCATCTGCCCAGTCATCTTTCATATGGTAATATGCAAGCAGAACGTTCATATCTGCTGCATACTGTGTAATCTCATTCTCGATCATCGCCTGCTTCTTCACAGGATGCACTTTACATCTGTGCTGATTCATCCGGTTTTTTGCCTCATACAAGGACGACAGCAGAATAATCGCAAATGTCATATCATAAGTCAGCGTCATCTGTCCCATCGTCCCGTAATCCTCTTTTAATTTCCGGCAGAGTCCGCAATAATATGCCTTATATTTTCGCAAATCTTTCATCTTCAGCTCCGGTTCGCAGATCGTCACATAACCAAACATGATTCACCTCTTCTTTCGTAACATTTCCAAATACATGATGCTATCTATTATACTCATTTCCTGCAAAAATGTACAGAAAAACAGGCAGACACTTCAAAAAAGCATCTGCCTGTCCTTCTTACAGTCGTTTTATAACATTTCTGCACGCAGTTCTTCTGCACTCTTCGGGCTTAAATATGCCGGAGCAATATCAAATACTGTCTTGCATCCTGTCTGTCCTTCTTTATGGAGGCGATATGCTGCTCTTGCATATGCCAGAATCACAGAAGAAGTAAATTCCGGATTGGAATCCAGTTTCAGACTGTATTCGATCAGATGTTTGTTTTCTTTTTCCCAGCCTGTCACACCACTTCTGAGTACAAATCCTCCGTGCGGAATTCCACTGTGATTTGCTTTTAATTCTTCCTCGCTGATAAAATGTACCGTTGTGTCATAATCTGCAAAGTAGTTCGGCATTGTCTTGATCTCCTCTTCCACTCTTGCAGCATCTGCGCCTTCCTCCAGCACAACAAAGCACTCCCTTGTATGTTTCTGGCGTGTAGTCAGTTCCGGATTTTCACCGCTTCTTACTGCTTCCAGTGCAGACTCTACCGGAATTGTATACTGTTTTGCGTCTTTTACACCTGCAATCCGGCGCACTGCGTCAGAATGTCCCTGGCTGACACCTTTTCCCCAGAACGTATAGTCTTTTCCTTCCGGAAGTACTACATTTGCATACAGTCTGTTCAATGAGAACATTCCCGGATCCCAGCCCACAGAGATAATTCCGATGTGTCCGCCTTCTTTTGCAGCTGCGTCTACGTTTGCAAAGTGCTCCGGAATCTTTGCATGAGTATCAAAACTGTCTACTACATTGAACATCTTCGCATATTCCGGTGTCTGTACAGGAAGATCTGTCGCACTTCCTCCACACAGGATCATCACATCGATCTTATCTTTCCAGTCAGCAGCATCTGCAATGTTGCACACTGCAGCTGTCTCTGTCAATATTGTCACGTCTTCCGGATTTCTGCGGGTAAATACAGCCACCAGTTCCATATCTGGATTCTGTCTGATCGCACATTCCACTCCGCGTCCCAGATTTCCATATCCTAAAATACCAATTCTAATACTCATCTTTTTTCTCCTTTGCACTTTGTATTTTGTTACTTATTATAATCTCCATGTTCTATTTTTCAAGTTTTTATTTTTGAAAATTCTCCACAGCCTGTCGAGTAGACTCACATAGGAGCGTTCCTTGATGGGATTGACCGGAATCAGATTTACATGGCAATTGATGCCTTTTATACGACCTGCCAGCTGTCTCGCATCTTCTTCACTGTCGTTGACGCCGGTACAAGACTGTACTCAAAGGTGATCCTTCGGCCTGTTTTGTCAAAATAATTTCTGCAGGCATCCAGAACCTCATCCATGGAATACTTATTCGCGATCGGCATCAGTTCCTGTCGTTTTTCATCATTTGGAGCATGAAGGAAAGTGCCAGAGTGATCTGAAGCTTTTCTTCAGCCAGATCATACATCTTCGGCACGATCCCACAGGTAGAAACCGTCACATTTCTCTGACTGATCCCAAGACCGTTTTCGTCGGTAAGGATCCGGACAAAACGGACAAGATTGTCATAATTATCCATCGGCTCACCGGTTCCCATCACAACTACATTGGCCACACGTTCGCCGGTATCTGCCTGGATACGGTAAATCTGATCCAGCATCTCGGACGGTTTCAGGCATCTGGTCAGTCCTCCGATGGTAGATGCACAGAATCTGCATCCCATACGGCAGCCCACCTGAGAAGAAATGCACACAGAATTTCCGTGGTGATACCGCATGAGAACACTCTCGATCACATTTCCATCTTCCAGCTGGAACAGATATTTTCTGGTTCCGTCAATTTTTGAGATCCTTACATCTGCCTGGGTCAGTGCTGTGATCGGATAAGCCGAAAGCTTTTCCCTGAGGCTTTTGGAAAGATTTGTCATTTCATCCCAGGAGGTAACCAGCTGCTGGTGAAGCCATGCATAGATCTGTTTCGCCCGGAAAGGCTTTTCACCGATCTTTGTCATGAATTCCTTCAATTCCTCCATGGTCATGGATTTTACATCTGTCATTTTCTGCTATTTCCTTCTGAATCTGGCAATAAAGAATCCATCTGTCTTATGTATTCCCGGCAGAAGCTGCAGATAGCCAAGCTTCGTGGATTTACAGTGCAGTTCCTCCGGAATATACGGATCCAGGCTTTCCAGCCGGTACGGATAATTCTTTAAAAACCATAATACATTTTCTTCGTTTTCTTCCCGGGCAATGGTACATGTGCTGAAGATCAGCGTTCCATCCGGTTTCACATACTTTGCAGCCTTATCCAGGATCATTCTCTGGAGCATTACGATCTCTTCCTGTTTCTGCGGAGTTGCCCGGTATTTGATTTCCGGTTTCTTGCCGATAACTCCATAACCGGAGCACGGTACATCCGCGATCACAATATCCGCAGCCTGTTCGGAATCCGGATCATATACCGTTGCATCCTGAACTCTGGCTTCCACATTGATCACTCCGGTCCTGTGGATGTTTTCTTTGATAAGATCTGCCTTATACTGACTTACATCTCTGGCATCCACATTTCCGTAATCCCCCATTTTGTCTGCCGCATGGATGCTTTTTCCACCTGGTGCAGCGCACATGTCGATGATATGGTCACCTTTTTTCGGACTTGCAGCTTCCGCTACAAGCATAGAGCTTACATCCTGCACCAGGATCTTTCCCTGAAGGAAGGTCTCAAGTGTCAAAATATGATTGTAATCGGAAATCTTCAGTGCATAGGGAAGATAAGGAGCCTGTTCTACTGTCACTCCCTGAGACTTCAAACTGGTGACGATTTCTCTCAGAGACGCCTTATGAGTACGGCACCGTACTGTGATCGGTCTTTCTGTCAGAAAATCCTCCAGGATCTTCTCCGTAGTCTTCACTCCGTAGGCTGCTTTCCATTTTTCTACCAGATATTCCGGCATGGAATATTTCACAGAAAGATAACGGACTTCGTTTTCTTCCCTGGAAGGAAGCTCCAGATCACCGATCTCTCTTGCGATCGTACGGAGCACCCCGTTGACAAAGGGCTTTAGATTATAAAAGCCTTTTCGCTGTGCCAGCTTTACCGCTTCATTGCATACTGCACTGTCCGGAACACTGTCCATAAATTTCAGCTGATATACCGCACTTCTCAGGATCTCACGGATCTGCGGTTTCATCTTGTTTACAGAAACCTTGGAAAAAGAATCGATGACATAATCAATATAGATCCTGTATTCCAGGGTTCCCTCACATACTCTTGTAATAAAGCTACGTTCCTGTTTCGGAAGAAACTGATATTTGGAAAGCGCATTCCGGATCGCAATATGGCTGTGCTCACCCTCCTCCTCGATCTGTAACAGGATCTCAAGGATCAGTTCTCTGGTATTTACTCCGCTGCTAATCACGATCTCTACCTCCTGCAAGGATAATCAGTCTCAGAAGCTGCAGAATAGATGACGCCAGAGCTGCTACATAGGTAAGCGCTGCCGCTGTAAGTACTTTTCTTGCACCCTTTTTTTCATCTGCACCTAAGATACCTGTACTTTCCAGCATTTTAAGCGCTCTGGAAGACGCATTGATCTCAACCGGAAGTGTCACCAGCTGAAACAGTACTGCCAGTGAAAACAAAACAATTCCCAGAGTTACCAGCGGATCAATGGAAAAGATCAGTCCTGCGATAAACAACGGCCACGAAAGCTGGGAACCAATATTTGCGGCAGGTACAATGGCTGAACGGATATTCAGTGGTGCATAATTGATCGCATCCTGGATCGCATGGCCACATTCATGTGCTGCCACCCCCACAGCCGCCAGAGAATTTCTTCCATAAATATCTTCTGAAAGGGAAACCGTTTTCGTTCTCGGATCATAGTGATCCGTAAGACTTCCGCGGATCGGAACCACCTGTACGTCTGTGATCCCAGCCGCTCTCAGGATCCTCTGTGCAGCTTCCGCACCGGTGATACCTGAATGACTCCGGACCTTTTTATAGACTGCAAAGGTACTGCGCAGCTTCGCGGATGCCGCAAGAGAAAGAAGCATTCCGATCACGAGCAAAAGAATCGTGGGGTCCATTCCCCATCCGTAATAACCATATCCGTACATAACTCATCACTCCCTGGAATCTCTGAACATGTCTCCTGGTTTCAACTGATATCCCCGAAGGAACGCATCCGCTTCCATGCGTTTTTTGCCTTCCAGCTGCACTTCATGGAGCACGAGTACCTTCTGGCCGCATGCTACCTGGATTCCTCCTTTGTCAGCGGCTATCACAGTTCCCGGTGCTTCCTGTGCCTGTTTTTCCAGAACAGAGCTCTTCCAGACCTTCAATGTTTTTCCATTGATAAAGGTAAAAGCGCTTGGCCATGGATCAAGGCCTCTTACCAGACGCTCCAGTTCTTCCGCATTTTTGCTGAAATCCAGAAGCCCCATTTTTTTGGAGATCATGGCAGCATATGGTGTTGGACTCTCCTCCGGCTGTTTCTCGCGGGTTGCAGTTCCGTCAAAAATGGACGGTAAAGTCTGTACCAGAAGCTCTGCACCTGCCTGTGCGAGCTTATCAAACAAGCTTCCACCTGTCTCATCTTTGACAAGCGGAACCACGATCCTAGAAATCATATCACCGGTATCCAGACCGGTTCCCATCTGCATAATGGTAACACCGGATTCTTTTTCACCGTCGATCACCGCCTGCTGGATCGGTGCAGCTCCACGATATTTAGGAAGCAGAGACGCATGGATATTGATACATCCGAATCTCGGCATATCCAGGATGCTCTTTGGAATGATCTGCCCGAATGCCGCAACAATGATGATGTCCGGTGCAAGATTTTTCAGTTCTTCCACAAATTCAGGATCTCTTACCTTCACCGGCTGCAGTACCGGGATCCCGTGTTTCAGTGCTTCTTCTTTTACAGGAGTAGGCATCATAGTTTTGCCTCTGCCCTTCGGTTTGTCCGGCTGTGTGATCACAGCCTCCACTTCATATCCGTTCTCTGCCAGTGCTACAAGAGGCGCCACCGCAAAGTCCGGAGTTCCCATATAAATAATCTTCATAGTATCCCGCCTTTAGTCTTCTTCATCATAAGTTACCTTGTGAAGTTCTCCCTCCACAAGTTCTGTATACATTTTTCCATCCAGATGGTCAATCTCATGACAGAATGCTCTTGCCAGAAGGCCCTCTCCCTCGTAGATCTGTTCGTTCATATTTACATCAAGTGCTTTTACCTTCACATAGTTCGGACGTGTTACCTGTCCTGCCATTCCCGGAACGCTCAGGCATCCCTCGTCACCGGTCTGCTCGCCGCTTGTCTCAAGGATCTCCGGATTGATCAGCACGATCGGGCCCTCACCTACATCGATGACAACGATACGTTTCAGGATTCCTACCTGTGGTGCAGCGAGGCCAACACCCATTGCATCATACATGGTATCCAGCATATCTGTGATCAGTTCCCCGATCCTCGGTGTCATTTTGTCTACTGTCCGGGATTTTTTTGTCAGTACAGAATCCCCCTGTACACGGATTGTTCTAAGTGCCATTTTTCTTCTCCTTTAATTCATATCAAATTGAATGTATATTTTCCGGAATCCGGAATTTATCTCTATATATTTCTCCAGCTTCTCTCTGACTGCTGTGAGAAAGCAGATATCCCTGTGCTTCAGATGGATCACCTGACGATAAACATCCTTTACCTTACCTACCGATGCAGCTGCAGGCCGATCATGTGAAGCTCTTCCTTCGGACTTACCCTGCGGATAAAAACTTCTATATAATACATGGCATTTTTCAGAAGTTCTTCATCCTGGCAGCGCCAAAAACAGTCATCATATGGGCTGCCGGCGGATAGTCCAGAAGCATCCGATACCCCATTTCTTCTTTATAAAATTTCTTATAATCCTGAACAGCTGCAGCCTGGATACTGTAATGCTCCGGCTGATATGTCTGGATCACCGCCTGCCCCGGCCGATTCCCTCTGCCGGAACGTCCAACTGCCTGAGTCAGAAGCTGGAATGTACGCTCCCCGCAGTGATAGTCATCCATATTCAGCGAAAGATCTGCTGCGATCACTCCTACCAGAGTCACATTCGGAAAATCATGTCCCTTGACGATCATCTGGGTTCCCACCAGAATATCTGCCTCATGCTTTGCAAAAGAAGCCAGGATCTTCTCATAGCTGTCCTTGGTCCTTGTGGTATCAAAATCCATTCGAAGTACCCTAGCTTTCGGGAATTCTTTTTCAATGACCTTCTCGATCTGCTGGGTTCCTGCCTTAAATCCACCAATGTGCGGTGAACCACAGGACGGACAGATTTCCGGTTTCACAGTCTCATAGCCGCAATAATGACAGATCAGACGATTGCCATTGTGTTCACTTAGAGATACATCACAGTGGGGACATTTCATAACATGACCGCAGGCTCTGCAGGAAACAAAGCCCGCATATCCTCTCCGGTTCAGAAACAGCATGGCCTGTTCTCCTCTTTCAAGGACCTGCTCCAGATCCCTCTTCAGCTCCAGACTCAGTACCGAGCGGTTTCCTTTCTTTAATTCTTCCCGAAGATCCACGATTGATACCTGTGGAAGAGGCCTTTCCTCATAACGTGCGTTTAACTTTACCAGAAGATATTCTCCGTCACAGGCATGACTGTAGGCTTCCAATGACGGAGTGGCTGATCCCATGACCACACGGGCATGTTCCATTCGTGCCCTCTCAATGGCAGTCTCACGTGCATGGTACCTTGGCGTATTCTCACTTTTGTAGGTGGTTCATGCTCTTCGTCGATAACGATCAGTCCCAGATCTGAAAACGGTGTGAACAGTGCGGATCTGGGTCCTACCATCACCTGGATCTCACCACGTTTTGCTCTTTTGAACTGATCATAACGTTCTCCCTGGGAAAGTCTGGAGTTCAGAACCGAAACCTTATCTCCGAACATGGCATAAAAGCGCCTGACTGTCTGATAAGTAAGCGCGATCTCAGGGATCAGCACGATCGCCTGTTTTCCCTCCTCCAGTACCTTCTGGATCAGGCGCATATAAACCTGGGTCTTTCCGCTTCCGGTCACTCCGAAAAGAAGTGCAGGCCTTGGGTCCGGCTCCTGCCATTCCCGAAAGATCTGCTCTGCCGCCAAAAGCTGTTCCTGGTTCAGACTCAGCTCCATGTTCTCCTTCACCAGGCCGAACCCATCGGGAATACGATACATTTCCTGACTTTCAATAGTTATCAGACCTTTTTTCTCAAAAAAAATCAAGAACGGAAATGCCGGCTCCAAGCTCTTTGGAGGCATAGGTATAATCCAGGCTCCCGGCTCCAGGATTGCCCGAAGGAACCGCTCACGTGCTTTAAAGCGGCTGCCTTCCAGCTTGCCAAGAAGTGCCTGCCCCTCTTCCTTTTTCCCTGTAAAAAGGATCAGTCTTTTCTCTTTTGCACGGACCTTGTCTTTTACAGGCAGAACTGTTTTCAGTGCCTGGATCATGGTGGAGCCATAGGTCTCCTTCATCCAGGCCGCAAGTGCGATCAGCCGGGATTCTGTTGTCTCACTGTCTGTGGACACTCCCCGGATCTCCTTGAGCTTTGACGCATCATATTTTGCCGTTCCGGAGATCCCGGTCACATAGCCTTTCCGAAGGGTATTTCCCTTTCCGAAGGGCACTGTGACCACAACTCCGGGTTTTATTGCCTGCACCAGCTCCTCAGGTACACGATACTGAAAATCCCGGTCCAGCTTTTCATGAGAAATGTCAATGATCACATCTGCATAGATCATCCATTTACGCTTTCTGATCTTCTTCCAGGATCTCCCGGATCAGTACACGCTCATCCATGGGATATTTCTTACCCTTGATCTCCTGATAATCCTCATGGCCCTTTCCGGCAAGGACGATGATATCTCCCGGCTCACCATGATGGATCGCGTAGGCGATCGCCTCTTTACGATCCGGGATCTCTACATATTTTCCATCTGTTTTTGCCATTCCGATCTTAATATCATCGATGATGGCCTGTGGATCCTCATCTCGCGGATTATCTGAAGTAATGATGGTCAGATCTGCCATCTTTCCTGAAACCTCACCCATTTCATAACGGCGCAGCTTGGAACGGTTTCCGCCACAGCCAAACAGGCATACCAGTCTGTGCGGATCATATTCCTTCAGTGTTCCGAGAAGGCTCTCCAGCGCCATGGCATTATGTGCGTAATCGATCATCAGTGTGAATTCGTCAGATACCTTGATCATCTCAATACGGCCTTTGACCCTGGCCACCTTCAGAGCTTTGATGATATTCTCCTCGGATACCTTAAAATGGCGGCAGATGGCAATGGCAGTCAGAGAATTGTAAATGCTGAACTTACCTGGAATATCGATCTCCACAGGAAAATCCATAAGTCCCTTAACATGATAGGAAATTCCCAGATAGCCCTTTCTTCCAACGAGTCTGGCGCCCTCTGCACGGAGATCTGCTTTTTCGGAAAATCCATAGGTTTCAAGTTTACAGGTGTGGCCTTCGATAATGCGGTCAAAGTGTTCATCGTCACGATTTACGATACCAACCTTACACTGTCTGAGAAGCATGGATTTGCAGTGCAGATAATCATCAAAGTCCTTGTGCTCATTCGGTCCGATATGATCTGGTTCAATATTTGTGAAAATTCCAAAATCAAACACAAATCCCTGGGTTCTGTGAAGCATCAGTCCCTGTGAGGAAACCTCCATAACGACCGCATCGCAGCCTGCTTCTACCATATCATGAAAATATTTCTGTACCATATAGGATTCCGGTGTCGTGTTGGCTGCCGGGATATGCTTCTCCCCGATAACAGCCTCGATGGTTCCGATCAGACCAACCTTATATCCGGCATTCTCAAGGATTGATTTCACCATATAGGTTGTAGTTGTTTTTCCTTTGGTTCCGGTGATACCGATGGTTTTGAGCTTTTCTGCCGGATGTCCGAACCATGCTGCTGAAATAAAGGCCATGGCGTAACGGGTATCCTCTACCTGGATCACTGTCACATCCTCCGGTGCCTCCACCGCTTCTTCCACGATGAGTGTCTTCGCACCCTTTGCCACAACATCAGGTATAAATTTATGTCCATCCACGACCGCACCTCTGATGCAGATAAAAAGGCTCCCTTCTTCTACTTTGCGGGAATCATATACAACAGAAGAAACCTCCTGCTCTGTACTTCCCTGAAGGCATTTGTATTCAAGATGTTCCAATAAGGATAAAAGATTCATTTTTCTCCTCCATCTTCCCTTTTTCCGGTCTGACGGGCAGCACACCGGAGGCGGGAAATATACTGTTCTTATTTTCTGTACATACCATATAGAATAGCACACCTCCCCCCTGTTTTCAACGTTTCTTTGAGGTACGGCCGCCTTGTAAAATATCAGCTTGTTACTGTTCACTCCGTTCTCAGTAACATCAGCTTTTTCCATAAATATCCGCATATTTTTTCCGAAGCCAGATGCCGCCCAGCACAGTCACCAAAGCTGTCACTGCCAGAAGCGTCCACAAATCCCTCCTGGTATCATCTCCGGTCTTCGGATGTGTGGACGCAGTTCTTGCCATCTGTATCTGACCGGAAGCCGGACCCTGGTCATCTCCCTGCAAAGGCAGCCCTTCTTCCGGCGTAATAGCACCTCTCCTTTTACCATGACAGAAGCGGAGGCCTCCATCAATCGCTCTCCGGTTTCCTTGCTTGTGACCGTCACCTGGTTAAAAAGCTTCTGATCCGCTGTTTTTCCCGGGATCTTCACCACAGCCTGAAGAGAAACTGCCTCTCCCGGCGGGATCTGTTGGATCATTGCTTTGTACGGCTGCTGTTGAGCGTTACACCTTCCTGCTCCAGAAACTGTGCATGGATCCCTGCTGCCTGAAAGCGCTCCGTTCCCACAACCGAATGAAGCGTTTTTTCACCGGTATTCACGATACAGATCTGATAGGTCACAGTCTCACCCGGTGCAGCGGTTTCTTTGTCTGCAGTTTTCTTTACAGAAAGATCCGCCTTCAGTGCCTCCAGACCATTTATAGTGGAAGCGTTCTTCCGGATCACCTCCTCCACTCTGTCCTTCACCCTGGCCTCTGCTTCCACCTGGTGCTCCAGATCTTTTTCCTGTTCATCCAGAAGCGGCGCCTGTACATAAAAGCTCCTGCTCTCTCCGGCTTTTAATTCTGCAAATTCCGCCACAGCCCCTTCTGTTAGAAGGCCTTCTGCATCTTCCCACAGCTGCCGGATCTTAGGGCATGAAAGGCTGCTGGTCAGACGGATATCTGCAAGATCCAGCTTTCCGGTATTGGCTATCTCTACCTGATAACGGATGGTCTGCCCTGCTTTCATTTTTTTATTCTGTGCAATTACCGACAATTCCATATCAGCCTCAGCAGCCTCCACGTCCAGCATAGGCGAGATTCCCTCTGCGATCACCAGCTCTTCCCCGTTTTCTTCTGTCATGAGAAAGGTTCCCGCACCGGTACAGTCCTTCTGAAGCGGTTCCTCCTGAGTCACAGGATAACTGCTTTTCTCTGCCGGAAAACGGTATTCCTGCCGCAGGATCAGCGGGATACGGAAAAAGATCTCATCCTGCCCGTTCTGCTCCACGTTCAGCACGCTTTCCAGCTTTGTGATCTCTGTATCTTCACCGCTCTGGCTCCTTACAGAAATCTGCTGTGCAGCCATATTTTTCGGGACAGAATCCGTTTCCGGAACAAAATACTCCGAAATATACGTGACCAGCGTCAGCTTTTGCGTCTCCTCAAACTCACCTTCCTCTTCATTCCCTACATTTTCCCCTCCGGTCGACGTTCCTTCCGGTGTGAGCGGACCCGTTTTCTCCTGCTCTTCATCCTCCGGCTGTACTGTTTCCCCGGATGCCAGCTGCTCCACGTGCTCATATCCTTCCTCCATTTCTATTCCGATTCCTTCCACAACCTTATCCACCGGCAATTCCTGTTCTGCCTTCTCTTCCTGCTGCAAGTCATCCTCCGGCAGCTCCGGCTCTGGCTCCTTTTCCTGCTGCCAATCATCCTCCGGCAGCTCCTGCTCTTCTTCCTGCTGCAAGTCATTCTCTGGCAGCTCCTGTTCTATCTCTTCTTCCTGCTCCACCGATGGATCTTCAATCTTCTGAAGTTCATCGTCCCACTTCTCATTTTTCTCCTTATCCTCCGAAAACCTTCTCCCGGACAGCCATTCATTCAGGCCGCGAATCCGGATCCCAAGCTCCGCCTGTCCGGATTCTATGTCTTTCCAGAACACACTCTGATCGATAAACGGTGCCTGTCCCGGCAAAAAATCTGCTCCCAGAGTCAGCTCCGGTTCTATTGTTCCTCCCAGCATGGCTCCTGCCAGCACTGTCACAATTCCGGCTTTCTTCATCTGTTTCCATATTCTGTTTTTCATGGCTCTTCCTCATTTCTGCCTGATCTGGCATTTCTTATACACATGTTTTTTTTACAGAAACTTACTTTTCCACAGACAAAGGCATCCCTCCCCGGCAAATGGTGCATGATCAATATTTTTTTCGATAAAATAAAATGGATTTCTGCATCGAAACGATGCGTGAACAGATCCCGCAGAATGCAGGATCAAGACTTTTTCAATGTATCACATTTTCAGACCATGCGCAACCGGATATAAAAATTATAAAGTTTGTTTAAACTTTCTTTATAAATTTTCCATTTCTTTTAGATTAACGACATATTTTAAACATATTTTCTCTATATAATAGGTGTTGGATAGATGAAAAACCACTCTCTATCTCCCCCCTCAAAAAATAGTAGGAATCAAACCGTCTGACTGGATCAGGCGGTTTTTCCTGTCTCGGAAAACACTCGATTTTCTATTGCATTTCCCACATAGGTCTTTTATAATAAAATATAATACTCGTGCATCGTTTTCGATGTACTCGTTACTGAATACAGTAACTGATTTCATTCCAATTTTTAAGAGAAACGAGGTATTTCCTATGAGCGAAAAAACCGTAGTAGTTGCATTAGGCACCGGGCACTTGGCACCACACTTCCAGAGCAAAAAACAGCTACAAAACTCGCAGCGAAGGTAGTCGCAGATCTGGTAGAGGAGGGAACCCGCGTAGTGATCTCCCACAGCAACGGTCCGCAGGTAGGGATGATCCACACCGCAATGAATGAATTCGGTAAGGCACATCCTGATTATACATTTGCACCAATGTCCGTATGTTCCGCCATGAGCCAGGGTTATATCGGCTATGACCTTCAGAACGCCATCCGTGCTGAGCTTATCTCCAGAGGGATCTACAAACCGGTCAGCACAGTTCTGACACAGGTTGTCATCGATCCATACGATGAAGCATTTGCAGAGCCGGAAAAGATCATTGGACGTGTTCTTAACGCAGAAGAGGCCGAGGCTGAAGAAGAAAAAGGAAACTTTGTCACAAAGGTGGGCGAGGGCCAGTACAGACGTATCCTTGCAGCACCGAAGCCACAGAAGATCGTAGAGATTGAAACCGTAAAGGTCCTCTCTGCAGCAGAGCAGATCGTCATTGCTGCAGGCGGCGGCGGAATCCCGGTTCTTGAGCAGGGAACTCAGCTGAATGGTGCCAGCGCCATCATCGAGAAAGACCTGGCAGCAGGACTTCTTGCAGAAGAACTGAACGCTGACACTCTGATGATCCTTACAAGCGTCGAGAAAGTAAGCCTTGACCATAATACGGATCACGAATCTTATCTGGATACTATTTCCACAGAAGATGCCAAGAAATATATTGCCGGCAAACAGTTTGCGGCAGGCTCCATGCTTCCTAAGATCGAAGCAGGTGTTTCCTTCGTGGAGAAGGGAACCGGACGCCGTACCATCATCACAGACATGGCCCATGCAAAAGACGGCTACCGTGAGAAGACCGGAACTATCATTAAATGATCATTTTACGGACTCAGAATACAAAGTGAACTATAAAACTTCACTTTACATAAAAATATCCCGCAGACGGCTGCTGGTCTTACCGGCAGCTCTGCGGGATATTTTTTATACTGTCTGGCTCTACATCCGATCACTGTTACACAGTTGATCGGGCAGCCAGTATTTACATAGATTTTCGCTCAGCGATCTCAGCCATCTTCGCCTCATTCAGGCGGGTATCTCCATGGACACGGCTGTAGGAAAGATATCCGTTCATACGGTCGATCTTGGTCAGATTTCTGGAACCGCAGACAGGGCATACATCCATCTCCAGTTCCTCATGACCACAATCGTCACAGTATGCAAGAGAAAGGTTCACTCCCTCATAATATCCCAGATCCATGGCTCTGCGGATCAGTGTACGGATAGCTTCCTTATTGTAGCCGATCGGATAACGTACATACTGAATCTTACCTCCATTGCAGAGTTCCCAGAAACGTCCCTCCAGATCCTGTTTCTCGATCGGAGTTACATCCTCTGTTACATGGCAGTGGAAGCTGTTGCTCACATATGGTCTGTCAGAAACGCCCTCAATGATTCCATACATCTTACGGAACTGCTCTACCTGCAGGCCACAAAGACTCTCTGCCGGTGTTCCGTAGATCGCATAAAGATAACCATCTTCCTTCTTGTACTGATTTACCTTGTCATTGATATATTTCAGGACCTCCAGAGCAAACGCCCCATCCTCGGCAATGGATTTGCCATTGTAAAGTTCCTGAAGCTCATTTAACGCTGTGATACCGAAGGAAGCTGTCATAGGCTTCAGGATCTTGCCAATCTTTTCATTCGGTTTCAGATGTCCGCCGTAGAAACCGCCTTCACAATATGCAAGCGGGTTGGTGGATGCACGCATCTGTCCCAGATATTCGTAAGTGCGGATGTGCAGGTTACGGATCATTTCCAGATAGAAATCCAGAACCTCATAAAAATCTCTGCTCTCCGCTCTGGCCTTTGCAAGGATCATCGGAAGATGAAGGCTTACCGCACCAATGTTAAAACGTCCCACAAAAACAGGCGTATCATTCTCATCCGCCGGCTCCATACCGCCACGCTCATACCACGGACTTAAGAAAGCACGGCATCCCATCGCTGATGACCTTCTTGTATTTCCTGTACATACTGGAAATATAGCCTGCGCCGGACATAGACAGCCAGTCCGGATACATGGTTTTGGAGGAACACTCCACACCAGCCTCAAAAATATCCTCACAGCACTTTCCTGGACCATGGATCTCTTTGTCATAAAGGAATACGATCTTCGGGAAAAGTACCGGTTTCTTGTGTCCGGCCTTACCCTGTCCTCCCTGATGGACCTCAAGAAGGGAAATCGTACACATCTTCTCAAACTGCTCGGTTCCGAGACCAAGTGTCACCGTAACAAACGGATAATCACCTCTGGAAGAACCGACGGTATTCAGCTTGTACTCAATTCCCTGCCAGCCCTGGTCATAATCCTGCGGACCTTATCAAGAGCATACTCAATAGCTCTCTCCTCACGGCCACTCCAGCTCTCGTCCGAGTATTTCATAAATTCGGAAATATATTTATCATAGCTCTTCTTTGCATACGGTGCCAGGATCTTATCAACCTCCGGCACTGTAAAGCCACCATACTGCTGTGCTGCTGTACTGAGAATGATATCCCCCATAACATCAAAGGCTGTATCCAGAGTCTTCGGCTCGTTATACCAGACATTGCCCATCTCAAAACCGCCACTTAAAACAGCTGCCACATCGAACAGACAGCAATTCATGGTATCCAGACGTGCAGACTGGTCATGAATATAAATGTAGCCGTCCTTACATGCCTGAAGCTCATTACGGTTCATAAAAAACTTCCGATAGAGTTCCTTGTTCAGCTCATTAAAGATCAGGCTTCGTTTCGTGGCAACAAGGGCGCTGTCTGTATTGGCATTACTTTTATCACCGATATAACGGATTGCCTGACTCTTGGTATAGACATCATCCATCATATGGATAAAATCCAGCTTGTAATTCCGATAATCACGGTAGCTCTTGGCAACTGCCGGATTCACACGCTCCAGAGCCCCCTCCACGATGTTGTGCATCTCCTGGATCTCGATCTCATTCTTTCCAAGGGAATCCGCATGCTCCTGGGCAAAACGGCAGATAAAATCCTTCTCCTCGTCTGAAAAAGTATAAAGAATACGCTCTGCGGATTTGTTCACGGCAGCCACGATCTTCTGCGGATTAAACTCTTCTCTTGTCCCGTCTTTCTTGATCACATATAACATTGCTCATCCCTCCCTGTGCTATATATAAGTCTCTATGCAAAATACTATATATAGTACCTATATCCTCTATATATTGTTTTTCATCTATATGTTGTGCTAGGCATGAGTATAACACAGCTGAGGAGAAAAGAAAAGGGATATTTCTGTATACACGAAAATACAGACACTTAGCACTGCCTGATCTCACTGCAGAAATATTCTCACAAATTCGTTCCGATCCAGTCTGCAAGAAAATCCCATAACTTCGGAAGCAGAATGGCCAGTGTCACTATAAACCATATGATCCAGCCTGCCCCGCTGCTTTTCTGATCTTTTTTTTGCTGTTTTTTTCCCTGATCTAAAACTTCTGCACGATTTCTGCCCACCGTTGTTTTATTCCTGGTATTAACTGCCGCTGCAGTCTTACGTCCGGCTGCTGCACCTGTATTCCGGCTTCCGGTTAGATTCCGATTCAAATCGGTATTGCGGCTTGGATTCGTATTCCGGTTTGCGTTCGTATTCCGGTTTACGTTTCCGTTATGTTGTGTTGTTTGATCAGCATCCTGTCCATACTGCCGCATCATATCCCGCACTTTGGCGGAAGCATGTTTATAATGTATCTCCCGGGGCTCATTCAGATGATATAACACCTCATCATTTCTGTAAGGCATCCCACATAATGAACACCTGCCATTTACAACCTTACCCCCACAAACCTGACACCTTTGACCTGCCATAAGCTCCCTCCATTCTATCCGTCAAAACGGATATTTATATTTCCGTCGTAAACATAAGCATTCTTTTTTCAGTATATCACACCAGGCATTTAATACCCAGCATTTTTCTACGATACCCCAAAAGACTTCCCCTCTCATTATATTGCCACTCCACCCATTTTCTGCTATAATACCCCACAGAGCAATAAGCCTAAAAATCATCAGGAGGAGCCGATAATGAATACAATCACAATCCCCGCAACCTATCATGCAGACCTGAACCTCCATGACACACAGATTGCGATCAAAACAGTAAAAGATTTCTTCCAGCAGACACTCTCCCAGAAGCTGAACCTTCTTCGAGTATCCGCTCCAACATTTGTAGCACCGGAATCCGGCCTTAATGACAACCTTAATGGTGTAGAGCGCCCGGTAAGCTTTGATATCAAGCTATCGAAGGAAGCAACGCCGAGATCGTACACTCCCTTGCCAAATGGAAACGCTACGCACTGAAAAAATACGGATTTTCTCACGGAGAAGGTCTTTACACAGATATGGTAGCCATCCGCCGGGATGAAGATCTAGACAATATCCACTCTGTTTACGTAGACCAGTGGGACTGGGAAAAGATCATCTCCAAAGAAGAGCGTTCCATTGAAACTCTCAAGGAAACCGTACGCACCATTTACAGTGTCCTTCGTAAAACTGAGAAATACATGGCTGTACAGTATGACTACATCGAGGAGATCCTTCCGAAGGATATCTTTTTTATCACAACTCAGGAGCTTCTTGACATGTATCCGGACTGCACACCGAAGGAACGTGAATATCGGATCACCCGTGAAAAGGGCGCTGTCTTCCTTATGAAGGTCGGAAAAATGCTCACCAACGGCGAGCGCCACGACGGACGTGCCCCGGACTATGATGACTGGGAACTGAACGGTGATATCCTCGTATACTATCCGGTACTTGACATTGCCCTTGAGCTTTCCTCAATGGGAATCCGTGTTGATGAGGACGCACTTGACCGCCAGCTTACCGAAGCAGGCTGTGATGACCGAAGAGAGCTTCCATTCCAGAAAGCAATCCTGAACAAAGAGCTTCCGTACACCATCGGTGGTGGTATCGGACAGTCCAGGATCTGTATGTTCTTCCTTCGTAAAGCACACATCGGAGAAGTACATGTCTCTCTCTGGCCGAAGGAGATCACAGATGCTGCAGAGACACACGGACTTCAGCTTCTCTAAAACAGCCTACAGATTTATTTATAATTTTCGCGGAAATGAGGTAATAACGTGAACATTCTGTTTTTTCTGATTCCCAAAAGCGAAGTAGCCTACATCTTTGAGGATGAAACTCTTCGCCAGACCCTCGAAAAAATGGAGCACCGCAAGTACTCCTGCATTCCTATCCTCACCATGGACGGCAAATATCTCGGCACCATCTCAGAGGGAGATCTCCTCTGGGGCATGCGCCGTGCAGATATCCACGACATCAAGGAAACAGAGGGAATCCCAATCATGGCGATTCCACGCCGTGCCACCTACAAACCGGTCCATGCAGATTCCAATATGGAAGATCTCCTGGATCGCGCCATTAATCAGAACTTCGTACCGGTGGTAGATGACCAGGCTCCTTCATCGGATCATAACCAGAAAATCTATCATCAAATACTGTTACAACGAAATAAAAGCCGCACAAAAAACTGCCGGTGAAGAAATCCACTGAGCAGCGGAAAGAAAAAAGATTTTTTTGCAACTAGCACTACAAAAAACGGATGCTTTATCTCCTGCAGCATTTCCACAGGAGGATAAAGCATCCGTTTTTAATATTCTTATATTTATAATGTCATTATAATGTCTTTGAAAGAAACTCTCGAAGTCTCTTATTCTTTGGATTTGCAAAAAATTCCTTAGGAGAATTTTCTTCCTGGATCTTTCCTTCATCAATGAAGAGGACTCTGGTTGCCACCTCGCGGGCAAAGCCCATCTCATGAGTTACCACAACCATGGTCATGCCGGATCTTGCAAGCTCCTGCATCAGTTCCAGGACCTCTCCTACCATCTCCGGATCAAGAGCAGATGTAGCTCATCAAACAGCATCACGTCCGGGTTCATGGCAAGAGATCTTGCAATGGCGATACGCTGCTTCTGACCGCCGGAAAGCATGTCCGGATAGGAATCTGCCTTATCCGGAAGACCTACTCGCTCCAGAAGCTCCAGTGCCGTTTTTTCAGCCTCTTCCTTACTCATAAGATTCAGAGTCACAGGTGCGAGCATAATGTTCTCTTTTACTGTCTTATGTGGAAAAAGATTAAACTGCTGGAATACCATTCCGATCTTCTGACGATGACGGTTGATATCCACCTTGGAATCTGTGATGTCGGTTCCCTCAAAGAGGATTTTTCCCCCGGTCGGCTCCTCAAGGAGATTCAGGAACGGAGGAATGTAGATTTACCACAGCCGGATGGTCCGATAATGGCTACTACTTCACCTCTGCGGATCTGTGTGGTGATCCCGTTGAGAACCTGATTGCCGCCATAGGCCTTTTCAAGTCCCTGTACATCCAGAAGCACTTCATTACTTACGCTCATTGGTTCTCAGCCTCCTTTCAAGTCTTCCTACCAGATAGGTAAGAAAACAAACGATCACAAGATAGATCGCAGCTACTACCAGCAGCGGGAACAGTGCACTGTAGGTCTGGCTTCGGATAATGTCTCCGCCACGGGTCAGATCCATAAGTCCGATATAACCACTGATGGATGTCTCCTTCAAAAGTACGATCAGCTCGTTTCCAAGGGCCGGCAGGATGTTCTTGACCGCCTGCGGAAGAATGATCTTGATCATAGTCTGTGTATAGTTAAGACCCAGGCTCCGTCCTGCCTCAAACTGTCCCTGATCAATAGACATGATACCGGAACGGACGATCTCAGCCACGTATGCAGCAGAGTTCATACCAAAGGCGATAATGGCAACAACTATCTTACCCGGATCTATGGTTGCAAAAATAACATAAAATACGATCAGCAGCTGTACCATCGTTGGGGTGCCACGGATCACAGTCAGATAAACACGACAGATCACATTAAGGATCTTAAGCTTACCTGTCTTATCATGTGTAGAACGGACAATAGCAATGACAAATCCCAGAAAAATACCAAGAAGTACAGCAAAAAAAGTAATGATGATGGTATTTTTCAGACCGGACAAAATGAACTGCCAGCGATTGTCGTCCAGAAAGTTAAACTGAAACTGTTCAATAAGACTCAAAATTTCCACCCTTTCCAAAACTACAGGTTCCGAAATCCGGAAAACATACCCGGATATCCGGAACCTGATCATTCGCTACTGAACCCTGCAACGAATATCTGTTTCTCAGCTTATCCGTTCAGAATCCTCTGATTTCTCTGTGCAAAATTATTTCTTTACAATAACAACCTGCTCTGCAGTTGTGTACGGATCAGTGAAATCAACGCTCTTTTTACGATCCTCTGTTACTGTCATTCCTGCAGCACCAAAATCAGCTTTTCCGGATTTAACAGAATTTACGATCGCATCAAACTCCATATCCTCGACCTTCAGCTCATATCCAAGCTTGTCGCAGACAGCCTGAGCGATATCAACATCAATACCTACGATCTTATCTCCGTCATAGTATTCGTATGGCTGGAAGGTTGCGTTTGTTGCCATGGTAAGAGTTCCTTTGGAGTGATCTGCATCCTTAGGAGTCTCATATGGTGTCTTACCTGCATCATCGCCGATATAGTTATCTCTGATGGAATCCAGAGTTCCGTCATCCTTCAGAGCCTCGTTAAACTCTTTGGTAAGGTCTGCATTATCTTTGGAAAGACAGATTGCATACTCCTCTTTATCAAAAATATCCTCAACGATCTCAAGATCATCGTTTTTCTCAACAAATTTCTTGGCAGGCTCGCTGTCGATCACTACGCAGTCAATCTTACCCTGTTTCAGAGCCATAACAGCGTCATTACCTTTGTTGTATCTCTCTACTGTTGCGTCTTTAACCTCTGTAGCGTCTGCATCACCGGTTGTTCCAAGCTGAACACCGATCTTCTTACCCTCCAGATCATCTGCGCTCTTGATCTCATCTGCTGCAAAAACAGCGGATGTCATAGAAACTGTCATAGCTGCTGCAAGTGCAAGTGCCATAAATTTTCTCTTCATTTTTTCTTCCTCCTGAATTCTATGTACTTTACGTTAACTGTCTCTCCTGTTTCTAACAGCCCAATTCGTAATGTACAGCATAATTATACATCTCCATGCATATTACTTTGTTTTATGATACCATGTTTCTGACAAAATGCAAGCATATAAAATCCATAAATGCGAAAATTCACTCCTAATTTACCGGAATTCCACAGGGAAAATTCACTTTTCGATAACAATTATCCAGTATACTATACTATTAAAAGCAACAAATGGAAAAAACCTGCGTATTTTTTCCATGGGGGTCTTGTGCTCCAACAAAAAAAACAAGTATAATATTCAGGAACAAGAGGAGGTTACTATTATGAAATTCACGAAAATGCAAGGCATCGGAAACGATTATGTATATGTAAACTGTTTTGAAGAGACTGTTAAGGATCCGGCCGCAGTGGCAAAATTTGTCAGCGACCGTCATTTTGGCATTGGTTCCGATGGTCTGATCCTGATCCGCCCGTCTGAGATCGCAGACTGCGAGATGGATATGTACAATCTGGACGGCTCTCAGGGTGCCATGTGCGGAAACGGTATCCGCTGCGTTGCCAAATATGTCTACGACCACGGCATCGTGGACAAAACTTCTTTAAGCATTGCCACAAGAAGCGGTATCAAATATGTGGATCTTACCATCCGTGACGGCAAAGCCTCCATGGTAAAAGTCAACATGGGCTCCCCGATCCTCACCGCAAAAGAGATTCCGGTGGTTGCCGAAACCGAGCAGGTTATCGACGCTCCCATCACTGTCGATGGAAAAGAATATCACATGACCGCAGTTTCCATGGGTAATCCGCATGCCATCATCTACGTAGACGATGTGGACAGCCTTGACCTAGAAAAGATCGGCCCGTCCTTTGAAAATCACGTATGCTTCCCGGACAGAGTCAACACCGAGTTTGTTCAGGTGATCGACCATCACACCGTAAAGATGCGCGTATGGGAGCGTGGCTCCGGAGAAACCCTTGCCTGCGGCACAGGTGCCTGCGCAGTTACAGTAGCTCCATCCTCAATGACAAGGTTGATGGCAGCAAGCCAGTTACTGTACAGCTTCTTGGCGGAGACTTAAACATCTCCTGGGAAAGAGATGAAAACCTTGTATATATGACAGGACCTGCAACTACGGTGTTTGACGGAGAGATCGATCTTGGATTTTTAGGTGAATAAATGAAAAAGGAGGGAGCTTTTCGAAGCTCCCTCCTGCGTATTATATTTCCGCATATCCCCTCTTCAAATAAATACCAGAACCCTCTCCACGATAAACACCGCCGCACATGCCAGCAGGGCTACTGTGATCAGGCTTTTTTCCTTATATGCAGCAATAAGTGCTACCAGGAAACCTGCTGCACCGGAGATGATGCTGTCTGTGGCCTTCAGGATGGCCGGGAAGGTCATGGCTGCCAGACAGGCATATGGCACATAATACAGAAAGGACTTGATAAACGGGCTTCTGATCTCGTTTTTTGCAAGAGCAAGGGGCAGCATACGGATGAGATAGGTGACAATTGCCATCACCAGGATATAGAGATATACATTATGACTCATGAACGGCTTCCCCTTTCTCTTCCAGCGGGCAGAAATAAGCCGCCAGGCCTGCTACCAGAAGTGTTGTGATAATGATCATAAATCCGGATGATACCTGTTTTAACACCGGTGTCACCGCAAAAACAGTGCTGACTGCCATAGATGCCGCAACAACCCCAAGAACCGGTCTGCTCTTTTTGGACGGCGGGATGATGATGGCCAGGAACATTCCGTAAATGGCAACGCTCAACGCACTAAGCATAAAATCCGGCAAAAGGCTTCCGGAGATTCCTCCTGCCAGAGTTCCAAGAGTCCATCCGGGAATTGCCACGCACATGGCTCCGTAATTATAAAATACACTGACCTTTCCCTCCTGAGCCGCACTGATCCCGAAAATTTCATCGGTGATACCAAAAGCAGCGATGTATTTCAGGATACCGGACTCCTCACGCCGGAATTTCTGGGACAGGGAAAATGACATCAGGCAGTATCTCAGGTTGATGATCAGCTGGGTCATTGCCATCTCCCACATGGAGCCTCCCGCAAAAATAATGTCCAGTCCCGCAAACTGACCGGCCGATGTCAGGTTGGTTAGGGAGATCAGAACTGCCTGCCAGATACTCAAGCCGCCGGCAACAGCCATCATGCCAAAGGTAAAGGATACCGCAAAATATCCAAGAGCGATGGGAACTCCATCCTTCATACCTTTTCTGAAACTTTCTCTTTTCATCGATTTCCTCCATTATATGTACATTCTGTTATAAAACGCAACTATGAAAAGCACCTTTGCAGGCTTCTCCGATCTGTGCAGCGATCACCAGCGTCTCGTCTTACAGCGATCCAATAAATTAGTGCATCGCTATAGTTCGTTGTACATGTAAATAAGAGCGTGCCCGGAAACTTTTCTGCTTCCTGACACGCCCCTTTATTGTAGCATTGCCATATCAAAACTTCAATACTTCACAGCAAACACAGCTGTGCTTTTTCACCGATTTTATGCTTTTTCCACTATTTTATAGTAAGATCTGGCTGTCATGGAGTAGATCAGTCCATAGACCAGCGCAAAGGCCAGAACCGTTCCCGCAGTGCAGCCCACGTACAATTTTGTATTGGCCATTCCGAACAGCAGCAGGAGCCGGCGGATCAGCGGAAATGCCATGGAAATATGCACCATTGCCATCACAAGCGGGATAAAAAATACCAGAAGGATCTGTCTGCGGATAGCTCCTTTCACCTCTCTGCGGCTCATACCTACTTTCTGCATGATCTGGAACCTTCCCTGATCTTCGTAGCCCTCTGAGATCTGTTTGTAGTAAATGATCATCGCCGTTCCCATAAGGAACAGTGCTCCCAAAAAGATTCCAATAAACAGGATCGTTCCATTATCTACATAATACGTTTCGTACTCACTCTGGCGGACACCACCGATCACGATGGTATTCTCTGAAAAGCCACCGCTTCTGCAGTAATCTTTCAGTGCCTGATAAACAGCCTGGCCATACCGGATCTTTTCCTCCCCGCTGCCACGGATATCTACCCCCAAATGAACTGTGAGATCTTTTCCAGCCTCGTAGGCATCAAGACCTTCATACATCTTTGTCCGAAGCCCGTCAATATACTCGAAATCGGAATCCGTCACAACAATTGCCGCCATATTGGATACCAGATTGTTCATGGCACTTAAAGGTGCTTTTTCCAGCCATTTTTTTACTGCAAAATCCCGGTCATCAATTTTTAATATGTCTTTTTCCTTTTCAGACGGATACCAGGCAAAGATCTCGCCGTCGTGAAGATCTGTTTTTTCACCGGTAAGTTTCTCATACTCAGACTGACGGATCGTATACAGATCTACGGATTTTCCATCTTCTGAGTAACTGTAAGCCTGTCCGATCATAATACCGTTTTTTTCCTGCCTGCAGCCGATCTCGAGATAAGTTTCGTCCACTGTTTTTTCTGCCGGCACCTGATCATTTTTGATTGCCTGTGCAAAAACTTTCTGAATCTGTTCACTCTGTTCCTGGCTGATGCCCGAAATCCTGGCATCCGTATCAAAAGGATACCGGTTCACCATGATGTCACCCATTCCAAAATACAGCGACACAGTCATAGAAAGAAGCAGGAGCACTCCTGTACTTAAAATACAGATGCTGGCCAGGCCTGCCGCATTTTGTTTCATACGATAGATCATGCCGGAGACACTGATAAAGTTGCCGGTTTTATAGTAGAACTTTTTGTTCTTTCGCAAAAGTTTCAGGATTACAATGCTTCCTGCGGTAAAAAGAAGATACGTTCCTGCCATAACCAGAATCACTGCCAGAAGAAAAATGAAAATTGCCTGGATTGGGGATTCCGTGGTTACTGCCAGATAATATCCCACTCCAAGAGAAATCATCCCCAGAAGTGCCATGAGCCATTTTGCCCGGGGCTCCTTCTCTCCTGTGTTTCCGCCTCTCAGAAGTTCTATGGGGTTATTCATCCTTACTCTGGTAAGATTCAGTGCCAGAATAACAAGAAAAATCCCTCCAAATCCTGCGATGCAAAACAGGATTCCTGTAATGGAAACATAAAATCCCAGCACTGCCGGAACATGAAGAAAACGGAAAAGCAAAAGCAGGGAGAGCTTGCTTCCAAGGATGCCAATCCCGATCCCTGCCGTCAGAGAAAGCAGCGAAGTCATGATTGTTTCCAGAAACATCACTTTTCCGATATGGCCTTTTTCCAGTCCCAGAATGTTGTAAAGCCCGATTTCTTTCTGTCTGTGTTTCATGAGAAAACTGTTGCTGTAGATCAGAAAGATAACGCAGAAAATTCCAACAACCACTTCACCGGTTCCTACGATCATCCTCACTTCTGCTGCCTGGGGCACTGCTTTCTCCAATGTGGGACAGTCCCGCAGAAATTCCATCATATACATCATGCAATGCAGAAAATGCAGGTAAGCATATAGGGAACATAGGTGCTCCGGTTATTCCGGATGTTCTGCACTGCCAGTTTTCCAAACATTCCTTTACGCATAGGTCTCACCGCCTGTCGTAAGGATCGTCAGGGTATCTGCAATCATCTGGTACATTTCCTGTCTTGTTTTTGTGCCACGGTAGATCTGGTGGAACACTTCGCCATCCTTGATAAAAAGTACTCTGGATGCGTGGCTGGCGGCCTGCGCGCTGTGAGTTACCATGAGAATGGTCTGGCCTTCCCGATTTACCTCATTGAACATGGAAAGAAGATCGGAGGCTGCACGGGAATCCAGGGCTCCGGTCGGTTCGTCCGCAAGGATCAGCTTCGGATCTGTGATCAGTGCCCTTGCAACTGCTGCTCTCTGCTTCTGTCCGCCGGAAACCTCGTAGGGGAATTTTTCCAGAAGCTGGTTGATGTGAAGGGCTTTTGCAATGGGACGGATCTTCTGCTCCATCTCCTGATAATCTTCCCCTGCCAGCACGAGAGGAAGATAAATATTGTCCCGGAGCTGAAGGTGTCCAGAAGATTGAAATCCTGGAACACAAAGCCTAAGTTCTTCCGACGGAATGCGGAAATTTCTTTTTCTGTCAGGTGAGTAATGCTTTTTCCTTCCAGAAGCACTTCGCCGGATGTGGGGCGGTCCAGGGCTGCCAGAATATTCAGAAGTGTTGTTTTTCCGGAACCGGACTCTCCCATGATCGCCACATATTCTCCTTCTTCCACCGAAAATGTCACATTGAAAAGTGCCTGCACTTTATTTCCGCCGAAGCGGGTGCTGTATATCTTTTTTACATTTGTTACTTCCAGTAATGCCATACGCTAATTCCTTTCTTATCTGTATTTACAGCGATCCAGGGAGTCGTGCATCATGTTCTAAAGCAATCGAACCTGATGTAAGAATTACCCGAAACGCTATGTTATGGTTTCAGTATAAGAAAATTCTCCGGCGGCTGCCATCGAAGTGGCTTACATTTTACGGAGGAAGCTTACATTTGTGTAAGGTTAATACATCTCCAGATCTTTTTTCCACAGGCTCATCCGAACTTCCGTGCCTTTATCCACCTGGGAATCCACAGTGATCTCGTGACCCAGTTTTCTCAGGATCTTCCGGCTTAAATACAGACCGATCCCGGTAGCACGGTTGTCCTCCCGTCCATTGACGCCTGTGTAGCCTTTTTCGAAGATGCGCGGAAGATCCTCCGGCTGGATTCCGATGCCGGAGTCTGCGATGACCAGAGTTGCCGGGGCCGTATTACAAATCCCCGGGGCCGTATTCTGCTTCAAATTTGGATCCTCAGATACCCTGTTTCCACGCTCATCCTCCAGCCAGATTTCAATGCCGCCCGTTCTTGTATATTTCAATGCATTGGAAAGAATCTGTCCAATGACAAAACCAAGCCATTTTTCATCGGTAAGAACGATCGCATCTGTCCCCTCATATGATAACGAAAGCTTTTTTGACACAAAGATCCCTGCGTATTTATGGATCTGCTCCCGGATGATCCGATCCAGCGAGCATCGGGTCAGCTTCAGATCGGCGGACATGTCCTCCGTGCGAAGGTAGCCCAGCACCATCTCCACATACTGTTCAATGCGAAAAAGCTGTGCCAGGGACTCCCGGTTCTCCTCCGGCTCCTCCCGAATCAGCAGGCGTAGAGCAAAGATCGGCGTCTTGATCTGATGTGCCCACATAGTGTAGTAATCGGTCATTTCTTCCAGAGAACGCTGCCGTTCTGTCTCCGCACCCATCCGCATGCCGTCCAGTTTCCGGATGATATCCCTGTAAAGAAGCTCCACCTCATCGGTGGTCTCGCCCAGCCGGCCCAGATTAATCTCCGGAGCTTTTTCCACCAGGATTAAGTTCTGCACCTTCTGTCTGTAACAGGCATAACCGTATAAAAAACGGCAGCTCCTGCTCCCAGCCACAGAACTGCCAGATAGACCGCCGCCTCCAGGGGAAGCTGGTACAGGCAGATCACTGCTGTCGACACAGCCGCCATAAAAACACAGGCGATGAAAAAAATTTTTGTCTGTTTTAAATATGCTCGAAATGATTCCATAAAAACCTCACACCATATATCCAAGACCTTTTCGCGTGATGATAAAATCCACAAGGCCTGCCGCCTCCAGTTTTTTGCGAAGGCGTGTAATGTTTACGGTCAGGGTGTTGTCATCCACAAAGCTGTCACTTTCCCACAGTTTTGTCATAATGGCATCTCTGGATACCGGTTTCCCTGCCTGGGAAAAAAGCAGTTCCAAGATACGCAGTTCATTTCTGGTCAGTTCTGTCTCCTCCCCGTTCCAGGTCAGTGTCGCTCTGGAAAGATTGAGAACCGCGCCTTTATGTTCCAGGACATTTCCCGGGTTTCCGAAGGAATAGGTTCTGCGGAGGATTGCCTGGATCTTGGCCACCAGTACGTCCATATCAAAAGGCTTGGCAATAAAGTCATCGGCTCCACGGCTCATGGCCATGACCATGTTCATGTTATCCGCTGCGGAGGAGATGAAGATCACCGGCACCTGGGAAACCTTTCGGATTTCCTCACACCAGTGAAAGCCATTATAAAATGGAAGTTTCAGATCCAGAAGAACAAGCTGAGGATCTTTCCCCGCAAATTCCTGCAGTATATTGGAAAAATCCTCAGCCAGAAAAACGTCATATCCCCAGGAACTGAGATGCTTTTTCAGAAGATTCGCGATTGTTTCGTCATCTTCTACAATAAAAATACGATACTTCATTCCTGTTTGTCCCTTTTATGCGATTGATTACGCCTCTGCTTCTCCATCCGGATCTACCAGGCGGTTCAGAACCTGGAATCCATTGTTACGGAGAACACTCTCTGCAACCAGAAGATCCTCACAGTGCATGATCGCTACCGGAACTTTCAGGCCTCTGTGGAAGAAGGTGTAGATGTAATGAAGGTTTACGTTGCTGTCGCCCATGACACTAAGAAGCTTGTCTAACCCACCGATCTCATCCTGAAGGTCTACCAAGATAGCCTGTGTGATACGAGTCATGTATCCATGCTCAGCCATGATCTCATCTGCTCTTTCCGGATTGTCGCATACCATACGGAAGTTTGCAAACTCCGGTGCGTCAAAGCAGCCGAAACCGTAGATATCGATCTGATTCTCTGCAAGAATCTTTGTAACTTTCTGAAGACTGCCTGGAGTGTTTTCTACGAAGACGATGTTCTGTTTTACCATAATAATTTTCCTCTTTTCTGTTATTCTTTTTATTTCTTTTTTATTTTAGCATGAAATTTGGTGGAAGTGAATCCCTTCCCCAGCGGGGCCCTTCCGGATGGAGCGTTTCGCGTATACATTCATACGTTAAAGCGTAACGCTTTTAATCATTAAATTTAGGTATAAGTATACCCATCTCGACATGAAATGTCAACCATCTTTTCCAGGCCCCAAATCTCAAACATAAAATATCATAACATAAAATTCCCAATATAAAAAAGGCCAGACACACATCCAACAGACATGCGTCCAGCCATCCATTTTTTACTTACAGTTATTTTGGCAAAAAACTCAATCCAACTCTTCGTCTACATACTTCTGTATATTAGAAGCATTCACATACTTCCTAACCTTCGCCCCGTCAGTAATGACAAGCGTCGGCGCCTGACGGATCCCATACTGCTTGACAAGCTCGGGATTCTGCTCAGCATCGATGATCTCCAGTTCTTCGCCTTCCAGCATTTTCTTTGCCATACGGCAGTTCGGACAAGTGCTGGTCGTAAAAAGATATTTATGAGATTCCACAGGCTGAATCTCCACCTCGTCACCCTTCATGGTCATCACACTGGTGTGGACCTTTTTCAGATGGGAATGGGTAATATCATAGAGGGTACGGTTCTTGTACTCCTGGGTCTTACCATCGTTCCAGTTCTGTACAGGACGGTAATATCCTGTGATACGGCTGTAAACCTCAGCCTTCTTTCCACATTTCGGGCAGGTGAAATGCTCGCCGCTGATGTAGCCATGCTCCTGACATACAGAATAGGTCGGTGAGATGGTGTAATAGGGCAGGCGATAATTCTCTGCGATCTTACGTACCAGCGCTGCCGCTGCCTTCCAGTCCGGAAGCTTCTCCCCAAGGAATGCATGGAATACGGTTCCTGAAGTATACAGAGTCTGCAGATCGTCCTGAATATCCAGTGCGTCAAAAATATCCGCAGTGTAATCAACCGGCAGATGAGAGCTGTTTGTGTAATACGGAGTGTCGCCCTCTTTTCCTGCTGTTTTGATATCCGGATAACGGCTTCTGTCGTGTTTGGCAAGACGGTATGCAGTGGACTCTGCCGGTGTTGCCTCCAGGTTGAAAAGCTCTCCCGGATACTGCTCCTGATAGTCTGAAAGACGGCTTCTCATATGCTCCAGAACCTCTTTTGTAAACTTCTGGGTTTTCGGATCTGTCATGTCTTTTTTCAGCCAGCAGGCATTTAAGCCCGCTTCGTTCATTCCCACAAGACCGATGGTGGAAAAATGGTTGTCAAAGCTTCCAAGATATCTCTTCGTGTACGGATACAGTCCCTCATCCAGAAGCCTGCTGATCACATCTCTCTTGATATGAAGAGATCTTGCGGAGATATCCATCATGTGGTCCAGGCGCTGATAAAATTCCTTCGGCGTTCTGGAAAGATATGCGATACGCGGCATATTGATGGTAACAACGCCTACAGAGCCTGTGCTCTCACCGGAGCCAAAGAATCCACCACTCTTTTTGCGGAGCTCACGGAGATCCAGACGGAGGCGGCAGCACATGCTGCGGATGTCGCTTGGCTTCATATCACTGTTGATATAATTGGAAAAATACGGAGTACCGTACTTGGAAGTCATCTCAAAGAGAAGACGGTTGTTCTCGGTATCAGACCAGTCGAATTCCTTTGTGATGGAGTAGGTCGGGATCGGATACTGGAATCCACGTCCGTTGGCATCTCCCTCGATCATGGTCTCTATAAATGCCTTATTGACCATATCCATTTCTTTCTTACAGTCTTTGTATTTGAAATCCATGTCCTTGCCGCCTACGATAGCCGGAAGCTCTGCAAGGTCGTCCGGAACGGTCCAGTCCAGTGTAATGTTGGAAAATGGTGCCTGAGTGCCCCAGCGGCTTGGAGTATTTACGCCATATACAAAGGACTCAATGCATTTCTTAACCTCCGGATAGGAAAGGTTGTCTGCCTTTACAAAAGGTGCCAGATAAGTATCAAAGGATGAAAATGCCTGTGCGCCCGCCCATTCGTTCTGCATGATACCCAGGAAATTCACCATCTGGTTGCAGAGTACACTTAAATGCTTTGCAGGTGCAGAAGTGATCTTACCCTCAATACCACCAAGTCCCTCTCGGATCAGCTGCTTCAGGGACCAGCCTGCACAGTAACCGGTCAGCATGGACAGATCATGGATATGGATATCTGCATTTCTGTGTGCATCTGCGATCTCGTTGTCGTAAATCTCAGACAGCCAGTAGTTTGCGGTAACTGCTCCGGAGTTGCTTAAGATCAGACCTCCTACAGAATAAGTAACCGTTGAGTTCTCCTTTACACGCCAGTCCTCAACCTTTACATAGCTGTTTACGATCTCTTTATAGTCAAGGATGGTGGATTTCATATTGCGGATCTTCTCACGCTGCTTACGATAAAGGATATACGCCTTGGCAACATCAGAATATCCGGCCTGGATCAGTACGTTCTCCACACTGTCCTGGATATCCTCAACAGAAATCCGGTTGTTCTCGATCTTATTCTGAAAATCCGCTGTAACACGAAGTCCCAGAAGATCGATCATATCCGAACTGTAATTCTTACCTTTGGCATCAAATGCCTTATCAATTGCCGCGGTGATCTTCCCCATTTTAAATTTGTCTAATTCACCGTCTCTTTTTACTACCTGAAACATAAGAAAATGCCTCCCTCATGCATTTATTTATAAGCGGATATTCCATTCCGCCTCACTTGCCTGCTTACGAACACACTCCGTTTCACGATCTGTGTTCAAAGCGCTGTAGGCTTATTGTATCAGACACGACTCTTTGCGTCAACACAAAAAGCACCATATATAGTGCCCGTTTTGTTCACGGTACTATATATGGTACTGAGTAGATATTTTAACATTATGTGACTTTCGGATAGATTTCCCGCGGAACTCTTGCTTTTACAGCAATCCCTCCTTCGGTATACTCTTCCGAAAGAAGCTGTCCATACTCACGGATCAGCTGGATCTGACCGGCCTCCGAATAAGGAAAAAGCCGTTCCATATAAATCTGTCCTTCTGCCAGTATCTCAGAAAGAAGCTGCTTAAATTCCTCAAGCCCCTCTCCTGTCCGTGCGGAAATCTTCAGCGTATGGTCTGCCCGGAGATCCCGAAAGCTCTCCCCGGAAACACGGTCCTGCTTGTTAAAAAGTGTGATCGTCTTTTTTCCCAGAGCACCAAGCTCTTTCAGGGTTTCATATACGATATGCATCTGCATCTCCGCCTGAGGATTGGATGCATCTACCACATGAATGATATAATCCGCATATTTGGCTTCCTCCAGGGTACTCTTGAAGGCTTCCACCAGATTGTGGGGAAGCTTGCGGATAAAGCCTACGGTATCCGTAAGAAGAAGCTGCTGTCCGTCATCCAGCGTCAGAAGACGGGTAGTCGGATCCAGTGTGGCAAACAGCTTATCCTCCGAAAGCACCGAAGCGCCTGTCAGTGTATTCAGAAGCGTTGACTTTCCTGCATTGGTATAGCCAACAATGCTGCTGTCTTCAGATTTCCCACAGCTCTTCTGGAACGGATCAGCTCTCTGTGCTTTTCTACCTGGGAAAGCTCCTGCTTCAGTGCGGATATCCTGTTCCGGATCAGACGACGGTCTGTCTCCAGCTTTTTCTCACCAGGGCCTCTGGTTCCGATTCCTCCTCCAAGTCGCGAAAGAGAAGAACGTAGTCCCACAAGACGTGCAGACCGGTAACGAAGCTGTGCAAGCTCTACCTGGATCTTGCCTTCACTTGTGACGGCACGCTTCGCAAAAATGTCAAGGATCAGCAGGGTACGATCCATAACCTTGCACTCCAGCTCCCGCTCCAGATTATTCATCTGGGCAGGAGAAAGCTCATCGTCACAGATCACACCATTGGCATCCAGGCATAGAGAAGACCTTTTACCTCTTCGATCTTGCCCTTTCCGATATAGGTGCCCGGATGTACGGCCTCACGATTCTGAATGATCCTGCCTGCAACCGCCGCACCTGCCGTAGCCGCAAGTTCTCCAAGCTCATCCAGGGATTCCTCCATGTCATCCCCCCGATCTGCCTGGACACCGATCAGGATAACCCTGTCCTGTATTTCCTCAAAATATTCCATATCAGCCCTCCGAAGACGTTCTGGTTTTCAGGAAAGCCCGCTCTTTTTTTGCAGCGGAATCTTCAGGGAACATCTCAATATATTCCTGGACCTTGGTCAGTGCAGTAGCAAAATCCAGCTTTTTTTCATAGGCTACGATCTCATTGAACAGAAGACTCTGCATCTCGTCTGTGGTAGCTGTCGGAAGGCCTTTTGTGATGTTATCAAGAGCGGAATCATAATCTCCGCTTCGGATATCGCACAGTGCCAGACCATTATAGCCCTTGGCGGAATCACCCACTGCGGAAATATACTGCTTGTACATTGCCTGAGCATTTTCCACATCATCCTGGGCCAGATATACCATTCCCAGAAGAAGCAATGCTTCCGTATTATCCTTCTTGGTTGCTTCCAGAAGCTCTTTTTTTGCGTTGCTGTAGTCTTCCATATAGTAGTAGACACGGCCTCTGTCACAGTGGTCCTGGGCATCCTTGGCCTCAGAAGAAAGAGCAGCTTCCAGATATCTGGTTCCGTCCGCTTCCATATCCTTGTCCAGATATGCCTCATAGATCTCGATCGCCATATCATAGGTGGAATCTTCTCCATAGGCCTGTTTGAAGTTAGATGCGGCTTCTTCGTAGGAATCCATGGCAAGGGCAACCTTTCCGGTGAGAAAATAACTGCCTGCATCCATGGAAAAATCTTCTCCAAGTGTCTGGCAGTCTGCCATGGCATCCTCGTATTTTCCAGACTTCAGCTCTGCAGTAGCCCGGTAGGACAGGATATCCTTACGAAGGCTTTTGCTTACTTTATCGCAGTTCAGAGCTTCCGTGAAGCTATTCACCGCATCCTCATATTTGCCAAGACGCAGGCTTGCGATACCTGCCCCGCGATAGGACTGTGCCAGCTTCACTCCGTTCTGGATCGAGCTCTGGTACTCCTCCAGGGCATACTTGTAGCTTCCCTGGGAAAGATCCTTTCCGGCCTGTTCATATATTTTTGTTTTTTCACTGCCGCAGCCGCCCAGAAGCAAGGCTCCTGTAACGGCTGCAAGAATCAATACGGTCTTTGTTTTTTTCATGGAATTCCTTATTCTACAACAAGCCCTTCGGCTTCCATCACATCAACAACACTATCTACATATTTATGGCAGAGATCATCCGTTCCCGCTTCTACCATAACACGGATCAGCGGCTCTGTACCACTCTCACGTACCAGGATACGTCCGTCATCACCAAGTGCCTCGGCGGCTGCCTCAATGGCTGCTTTTACCTTTTCGTTCTCCAGTGCTGTTTTCTTGTCGGAAACACGCACATTCCGGAGAAGCTGCGGATAAACCTTCATCTCCTTTGCAAGGTCGCAGAGTGTGGCCTTCTGATCCACACATGCCTCCATGATCATAAGAGAAGTCAGGATCCCGTCACCGGTAGCGGAATAACGGCTAAAGATGATATGTCCGGACTGTTCACCACCGATACTGTAATTGTTTTCCATCATGTTCTCGGCAACGTATTTGTCACCAACTGCAGTCTGCTCATAGTCGATGCCTTCACGCTCCAGAGACTTGTAAAGACCAAGATTGGACATAACGGTTGTTACAACTGTATTTCCGTTGAGCTGGCCTTTCTCTCTTAAATATTTGCCGCACACATACATGATCTTATCACCGTCAATGATGTTTCCGCGGTGGTCTACGGCGATACAGCGGTCTGCGTCACCATCATATGCGAAACCGATATCCAGGCCTTTATCTACCACGAACTGTCTCAGAACTTCAATGTGTGTGGAACCACAGCCACGGTTGATGTTGGTTCCGTTTGGCTCATTGTTGATCACATAGGTTTTTGCACGAAGTGCGTCAAAAACGCTCTTGGCAATGGCGGATGAGCTTCCGTTGGAGCAATCCAGCCCAACCTTGATATTTTTGAAATCATGGCATGGGATAGAGATCAGATGTCCGATATAACGGTTTCTTCCGGATGCAAAATCCACAGTACAGCCGATATCTTCTCCGGTTGCCAGCGGAAGCTCCTCGATCTCGCCGTCCAGATATGCCTCGATACGTGCTTCAATATCTGCGGAAATCTTCTGTCCGTTCTCATTAAGGACCTTGATCCCATTATCATTAAACGGATTATGGCTTGCGGAAATCATGATACCGCAGTCAAAATCTTCTGTACGTACCACATAGGATACACTTGGAGTTGTGGTTACATGAAGCAGATAGGCATCTGCTCCGGATGCGGTAAGTCCTGCCGCAAGGGCATACTCAAACATGTAACTGCTTCTTCTTGTATCCTTGCCGATCACGATCTTCGCCTTGTGATCTCTGCCGTAATACCAGCCGAGATAACGTCCCACACGAAATGCATGATCTGCTGTAAGTTTTACATTTGCTTCACCACGAAAACCATCTGTTCCGAAATATTTACCCATAATGTTCTCCTTTATTACTGATACAGTCCTTCCGGATAAACGCCGTCATCTGTAAGTTTTTTGAATGCAGCCTGTACAGATGCCTTATCCTCCTGATAGGTAACACCGAACCACTCGTCCTTTGTCTCAAGAACATCTACCGCTGCTTTTCCGGAATGGATCAGCTGGTCGATAAGCTCAGGAAGAAGATACTCTTTTTTGATGTCTCCCTCTTCGATTCCACCAAGGAACTCAACGAAGCCTTTCTCAAGGATCTCCATAAATTCCGGTGTCAGTCCCCACATATTCATGGAAACAAGGCTCTTTGTATCCAGTGTTTCTGCTGTACCATCGTCATTTCTTGTCTCTGCGCCGTCTGCTGTCTTGAAGATGTTATGTGTCTCTGTAACGCCCACAAGCTTGCCATCCTCAATATGGCACACTCCTCTTGTGACGCTTCCGTTGTCACTTAATGTATTTCCAAGGCGGAAACCTGCCATGCAGATGTGCATCGGGCCATCCTGCGGATGATCCTGTACCAGGTAGTCATGCACCTTTACGTAGGCTTCTTTTCCGTAGTAGTCATCTGCATTGATCACAGCGAATGGCTCGGAAAGGACTTTCTTTGCTGCCAGTACAGCGTGTCCGGTTCCCCATGGCTTGGTACGGTCCGCCGGTTTTGTAAAATTGCCCGGAAGATCGTCGATCTCCTGGAATGCATAAGCAACTTCTGTAATGTTGGAGATACGGTCTCCGATCACTTTTTTGAATTCATCTTCAAGGTCTTTGCGGATGATAAATACGACCTTGTTGAATCCTGCCTCCAGTGCATCATGGATGGAATAGTCCATAATAATCTCGCCCTTCGGGCCTACCGGTGCAAGCTGCTTGATTCCTTTTCCAAAACGCTGCCGATACCGGCTGCCATGATCACCAGTGCTGTCTTTTTCATTTTCGTTTCCTCCTGATTTATTATAATTTTTTGAACTCTGTAGCTGTAATCAGCGCTTACTCCTGTTCATTCAGCTTTGTCAGCTTTACTGCCTGGTCTGCTGCGATCAGACTGTCAATGATCTCATCCAGATCTCCGTTAAGGATATTCTCAAGACGATGAAGGGTAAGCTTGATCCTGTGGTCTGTTACACGTCCCTGAGGGAAGTTGTAGGTACGGATCTTCTCGGAGCGGTCACCTGTACCGATCTGGCTTCTCCTTGCCTCTGCCTCAGCGTCATGCTGCTTGGCAAGCTCCATCTCATACAGACGGGAACGAAGCACACGAAGTGCTTTATCCTTGTTCTTAAGCTGAGACTTCTCATCCTGGCAGGAAATCACGATTCCTGTAGGGATATGAGTAAGACGTACTGCGGAGTCTGTGGTGTTGACACACTGACCACCGTTTCCGGATGCACGGAACACATCGAATTTACACTCATTGAGATCCAGATGGAAATCAATTTCTTCCGCCTCCGGCATGATCGCTACCGTACAGGTAGAGGTATGGATCCTTCCGCCGGACTCTGTCTCCGGTACTCGCTGTACACGGTGAACACCGCTTTCGTATTTCAGTCTGGAATATGCACCCTCACCCTTGATCATGAAGGTAACCTCCTTAAAGCCGCCGATGCCGTTCTCATTGAGGCTGAGCATCTCGGTTTTCCAGCGGCGGGACTCCGCGTATTTCACATACATACGATAAATCTCTGCTGCAAAAAGCGCTGCCTCATCACCGCCTGCACCTCCACGGATCTCAACGATAACGTTCTTGCTGTCGTTAGGGTCCTTCGGAAGAAGAAGGATCTTCAACTCATGCTCCAGCTCCTCCACTCTCTTTTTTGCATCGGAAAGCTCTTCCTTCAGCATTTCACGCATCTCTTCGTCCTTCTCGCTCTCCAGCATGGAAAGACTGTCCTCGATGGTTTCCTTATTTTTCTTATATTCTTTATATGCGTCAACGATTGGCTGCAGGTCGCTCTGCTCCTTCATCAGCTTCTGAAAATGTGCCGGATCGTCGGTTACTCCCGGTTCTCCCAGCTCATTGAGAAGCTCTTCAAAACGTACCAGCAGATCATCCAGTTTATCAAACATGTATTTCCTCCTGTTTCTGTCCAAGCACCACACGGTCAAGGCCCGGCAGATCCTTTACGATCTGAACCCCGGTAAAACCGGCTGCTTTCATCATTGTACTGACTGCCTCACCCTGGGTGCAGCCGATCTCATACAGAAGCCATCCGCCCGGTTTCAGGTACCTTCCGGCCTCTGCGGTGATCTTTCTGTAAAAATAGAGCCCGTCTTCCATTCCGTCAAGGGCCTTCCTCGGATCATGAAGGCGGACTTCTTCCATCAGTGTTTCAATTTCTTCTGTTGCGATATAAGGCGGATTTGAAATAAGGATATCATATTTCCCACTATCTTTTCCACCTTTTTCACAAAAATACGGTGCTGAGAACAGATCGCTTTCCACAAAATCCGCCCGGTTCTCCACCTTTAGAATACTTGCATTCTTTTTTGCCACTTCCAGTGCTTCCGGTGAAACATCCACACCGGTCCCACAGGCATCCTGCCGTTCCAGAAGAAGGCTGAGCAGGATGCAGCCGGAGCCGGTACACATATCCAGGATCTCCGGTTTTTCCACATCCCCAAGGTGTTTCAATGCCTCTTCCACCAGAGTCTCCGTATCCTGTCTCGGGATCAGCACGTTTTCGTTTACATAAAACTCATAGCCCATAAAAAAAGCCTGATGAGTCAGCTGCTGTACAGGAATATGTCCTGCCCGCCTGTCGATCAGCGTAAGATACTCTGCTGCGGTCTCATCAGACACCGGTTCATCTCCATGCGCAAAATAATATGCCCGATTCTTTCCGGTCTTAAATTCCAGAAGGAGCCAGGCATCCAGCCCGGCTTCTTCCAATCCGTTATCTTTCAGTATTGTTGTACCTTTTTTCAGAAGGGACTCAAGAGTCTGCATTTTCTGTCTCCTCTGTCTCATACGGGATGTCCAGATCAAATTCCTCTTTCAGATAGGCTCTCCAATCAAAAACAGCCTCAACTGCTTTGATGGCTACCTCTGCCATATCTGCAGCAGGCTCCTTTGTGGTGAATTTCTGCATGGCAAGACCTGGTTTACTCATAATGTCCGCAAATTTACTGTCTGTTCTTCCTGCCCACTGGATGATCTCAAAGGAAATCCCCGCAACTACCGGTACCATGAGAAGTCTTCCCAGCAGTCTCACCCAGTAAAACGCACCGCCACAAACACAAAATGCAGCACAATACTTACCAGCATGACCAGAAACAGAAAGCTTGTTCCACAGCGCTTATGAAACCTGGAACTCTTTAACACATTCTCTACCGTCAGAGGCAGACCATGCTCCACACAGTTGATACATTTGTGCTCCGCACCGTGATACATAAATGTCCTCTGGATATCCTTCATTCTGGAGATCAGGAACATATATCCCATAAACAGTGCCAGCTTCACAAAGGCTTCCACTATGGTGACCAGAAATTCCGAAGCACCTACCCCTCGGATCAGACTAGCCAGTACATACGGAAGAAACATAAAAGCAGCCACAGAAACCACCATGGAGATAGCTACCGTAATGTAAAGAAGCCACTTGAACTGCTTATCCTCTTTGGCTTTCTTTGCAGAACGCTCTTCTTCTGTAAGCTGCTCATTCTTCCTGGCTGTTTCCTCATCTTCCTCGTCTCCTGCGATCTCCGCAGAATACATCAGGCATTTCGTGCTACCACAAGAGAATCCACAAAGCTTACCACACCACGGATGATCGGTTTCTTCAGAAATGCGTGATTTCCGAAGATACATTTATAATCCTCTACCTTCAGCTCAATCTCCTGGTCCGGGCGGCGCACTGCGATAGAATATTTGTCCTTGTGGCGCATCATGATGCCTTCCATGACCGCCTGTCCGCCGATATTCGATGATCTCATTCATTCTCTCCTGTGCAAATTTAAAATTTTTCAGTTAAAGAAAGGTTGAGATTTCCCAACCTCAACCTTCTCATTTCCTGTATTCGCAATAATTACTTATTCAGGCCGTATTTCTTGTTGAACTTATCGATACGTCCACGAGCCTGTGTAGCCTTCTGCTGTCCTGTGTAGAACGGATGGCATTTGGAACAGATCTCAACATGGATGTCCTCTTTAGTAGAACCTGTTACGAAAGTGTTTCCGCAGTTGCAGGTTACAGTTGCCTGATAGTAGTTCGGATGGATTCCTTCTCTCATGATTTTCACCTCTCTATATATTTAATATTATTCGTATTCAATTGACGAATTCCATTTTAAACAGCTTGCTAAGTATAACATAGCTTTCCCTAAAATGCAAGGACTTTATAAAAATTTCTGTTTCTTTACAGTCTGTACCAGTTCTGCATTGTTCCTGGTTCTGGCAAAGGTATTCAGGATCTGTTCTACTGCCTCATCCGCTTTCATTCCGTTGAGAGCTTTTCGCATAATATAAACCGCTTCCTGTTCATCCTTGCTGAGAAGCAGATCCTCTCTTCTGGTTCCGGATTTCTGGATATCAATGGCCGGGAATACCCGTTTCTCCTGTAATTTACGATCCAGGACAAGCTCCATATTACCGGTTCCCTTGAACTCCTCATAAATAACATCGTCCATCTTGCTTCCGGTATCCACAAGTGCGGTTGCCAGAATCGTCAGGCTTCCGCCCTCGCGCATATTACGGGCTGCGCCAAAAAATCTTTTTGGCATATGGAGAGCCGCCGGGTCAAGACCACCGGATAAGGTTCTTCCGCTTGGCGGGATGATCAGATTATAGGCTCTGGCAAGTCGTGTGATCGAATCCAGAAGAATGATCACATCCTGTTTATGCTCTACAAGACGGCGCGCACGCTCCACAACCATCTCGGAAACTCTCTTATGATGTTCCGGAAGTTCATCAAATGTAGAATAGATCACTTCCACATTCGGTCCCTGGATCGCCTCTCTGATATCGGTAACCTCCTCAGGACGCTCATCGATCAGAAGAATGATCAGATGCATATCTCTGTTATTCCTGAGGATAGACTTGGCAACATCTTTCAGAAGGGTTGTCTTACCTGCCTTTGGCGGAGATACGATCATTCCTCGCTGGCCCTTTCCGATAGGACTGATCAGATCCACGATACGCATGGCCGTTGTACCGCCTGCACGCTCCATGACAAGTCTCTCATTCGGAAAGATCGGTGTCATATCTTCAAAATTATACCGTCTCTGTCCCTCACTCGGATGAAAACCGTTAATGGAAGATACGTAGAGAAGGGCACTGAACTTCTCTCCCTGGGTCTTGATACGGATATTTCCCTGGATGATATCACCTGTCTTTAAATTAAAGCGGCGGATCTGGGAAGGAGAAACATAAATGTCGTTCTCACCCGGCATATAATTCTCACATCGGATAAAGCCATATCCATCCGGAAGGACCTCCAGGATCCCGTTAGCCTTTTCACCACTGTCCAGCTGGGTGGATTCTGACGGGACATTCCCGTTCTCCCTTGTAGCTTCCCGGTTATATTCACGGTTGTACTCTCTGCGGATATTTGTGTTTCTGTGTTCCTGCTCATTCTTATCACTACGATATTCCTTCCGCTGCTCCTGAAGTCCTTCCCCTGCCGGACGGGTACGATATTCTGTTTTTTCCGAATCATAGCTTTTTTCTTTTACAGTATTTTCTGCCGGTGTACTTTTGTGTACTTCTTCGGGATTTCCTCTGTCGGACTCTTTGACGTCCTCCTCCAGCATCCGCTCGATCAGTGCCGGTTTTCTCAGAGTAGAAATTCCCTTCATCCCTCTCGCCTTTGCCAGATCCTTCAGCACCGCCAGAGATAATGATTCATACTTTTCTCTCATATTAAATCCTCTATTCTTAAATCTGATAAATTATATATTTGTTGTTTATGGAATCAGATACAACCTGACATGGCTGCACTTTTTTGAATGAAAGCATGTTTTCAGCTTATGTTTCATTATACACACCTTATAGAGTCTATTGCAAGAAATATTTATCGACATTTTTTTTATACTTTTCTCACAAAAAAGAAAAAAATCTGCCCGGGAGATCTCTTCCCGGACAGATCCAACGTTCCTGTATGTTTCTTTTTTAGCTCCAGAACGGTCCGTATATATCCATGACCCTCTGGATACGTTCATCAGTAATTTTATTCAAAGCCGCCACGATCGCTGCATACGTTTTTGGTCTCTGTCTCTTAAGTGTTGACGGACTTGTTACATACTCAAGCACTGATTCTGCAAAATATTCTGAACTGTTCTGCGTTGCATAGCTTCTGTTAATACCTGTAAATTTGGATTTTTCGCTGTTATAAACTGCGGCAAAATCACTTGTTCTGTCTACGTTTCCCGCAACAAAAGCAAGGAAATGTCCCAGCTCATGGTAGATTGTCTCATTCTCAAAACGAAGGATGATGCTTCTTGAATGTGCGTTAAAGCAGCCTCCGTAGTTAACAGACGGATCGATCGTTACAGTAAATCCAAGCTTCTTGTAGGCTTTGAGCACCCTGCTGTCCATCTTCGGTGCAATGGAAGCAATATTGCTTACTGAATATTTGCTGTCCATGCTGATGCTTTCTACTTTTTTTGTGGAAGCTGCATTCGCTTTGCCGGCAGTAGCTGAAGCCGCCATGACTGTTGTGGTCGTCTGAATGGTTGTAGTTACTTTCCGTGTCTGAACGGCTGTTTTTGATTTCTTTGTGTATTTCTGTGTTGTTGCAGTCTTAACTGTCTTTAATGTTTTTACGGTTGTATTTCTGTTTGTTTTCTTTGTGGTCGTACTCTTCTTATTGGTAGTCGGAAGCTTCTTGGTATAAGTCTTGGTCGCCGCTTTTTTCAGCTTAACTTTTTTTCTGGTTGTCTTGGTATTTGAAGTCGTTTTGGTAGTCACCTTCGGTTTTGAAGCAAGTGGAGTGTCGTCCTCTGTGATGGTAGTCTCCACTACCGGATCTGTAAAATCCGGAAATTCCGGAACCTGTGACGACTGCCAGACATTAAAGCCACCTGCCAGTACAATAACAGCTGCAAGGCATCCTGCTAAAGCTTTTTACCTGCTGTAAAATTTTACGGATATCTGTTCTTTTCATATCATTCACACCTTTCTGAAAGCCGACGTTTCAGTTTCCAACCTAAACCGGATTTTAGGCATCAAAAAAGCCGCTTATTCTAACGAAATAAACGGCCGCATTAACACACAGATTCTTGTTCATAGATGTTATCTGAATACGTCATTAAATCGGAATTTAATGCGGCAACCGGCTGTCATAGTCATCCTTCGGACCTTAGACCCATGGCTTTGCGTCCCTGTCTTTCAACAGGTTTGCCTTTATATATAGAGTATATGTTTTTTTCCCTGAAATGTCAACATTTTCCACTGCATTTTGAGCCCTACTCCTGTCTTTTTTTCACGGAATCTGCTATACTGTTCAAAAAGAAAGCATGATATAACAGGAGAACGGAAACAATGTCAAAATTTTTACCAGTCCGTCTCTTTTTTGTATGGCTGCTTTTCGGAATCCTGCTGGCAGGCTGTGGAAATTCTCCTTCCTCCGATGAAGAACCTCCGGTATATTCTCCGGCCAGAGTCCTCACCCCGGAGGCCCCCGGCAAAAAAACACTGGGCAGTTCCCCTCTGATCCTGGATATTTCCAATCAGGATCAGGGATATCTGACTGCAGAATCCGATTCCGATGATTCCCGCATGAACATTCAGCTTACTGCTCCCTCCGGTGTGGTCTATTCCTATTTTCTGGAACCTGATGAACAGACGGTACTTCCTTTTTCCGAAGGCTCCGGTGAGTATCTCATCACCTGCTATCAGCAGGTTGATGGAAACCAGTATGCCGCCCTTTACACGGAAACGCTCACAATAAAGCTTCAGAATGAGTTTCTTCCGTTTCTGTATCCAAACCAGTACGTGAACTTTTCTTCCAAAAGTGAAGCCTGCAAACTGGCAGCCTCTCTTGTCAAAGAAGACATGACCGATATCGACATCCTGAAAACCTTCTATACATATGTTACCAGTCATATTTCCTACGATTATGACAAAGCTGATTCTGTCGAAGCCGGTTATCTTCCTGATGTAGATGATACGTTAAGCACCGGCACGGGGATCTGTTTTGATTACGCTGCACTGACTACTGCAATGCTCCGTAGCCAGGACATTCCCTGCAAGCTTCAGATCGGCTATTCCGGTGATGTAAAGCATGCATGGATCGATGTTTATATCCGTGGCAGAGGCTGGGTGACAAAGGCAGTATCTTTTGACGGCGACACCTGGAAGCTGATGGATCCCACCTTTGACGCCAACAGTGATGGTGATGAAGCGATCCAGGAATATATCGGTGATGAAAGCAATTATACGGTACAGTTCACGCGCTGACCCACTAAAGGAGACCTTATTATGAAAAACAAACTGACAGCCCGGGAATTATCCAGTTTCTGCGGGCAGATGGGAATGCTTCTGCATTCCGGCATATCCACAGCGGAAGGACTTCACATCCTCTGTGACGAAAGCAAGACCGATGCAGACCGGCAGATCCTCACACCCCTGATCCGTTCTGTGGAAGAAAACGGTTCTCTTTCCCGGGCTCTTGACGAATCCGGGATCTTTCCCACATCCATGACCGCCTATGTCCGGACCGGTGAGGAAACCGGCTGCCTGGATGAGATCATGGAAAGTCTCAGTTCCCACTATGAACAGGAGGAAGAAATCTCAGGACAGATACGGTCTGCAGTCACTTACCCGCTGCTCATGCTTGGCATGATGGCTGTTGTGATCCTGGTCCTTCTGATAAAAGTCCTGCCGGTATTTCAACAGGTATTTAACCAGATGGGAATGGAAATGAACGGGGTTTCCCGGGGACTTCTGAATGCAGGCAACGTGATCAGCCGGTATTCCTCTGTTTTTCTGATCCTCGCCGCAGCCCTCATTGGCTGCATCCTGTTTTTCAGTCTTACGGAAAAGGTCACAGCCTGCTGCGAAAAATGGCCATCCATCTCCCGTTTTTCCGTGAGATCCGGTTGCCATGGATTACAGTCGTCTGGCCCAGGGCCTTTCCCTGGGGCTTCGGAGCGGACTTTCCCCGGAAACCAGCCTGGAGCTTACAAAGGATCTGATCTCACAGCCGGTGATACTCGAAAGACTCCGGAAGGCTTCCTCTATCCTGGATAGCGGAGAAACTTTTTCCAGGGCTCTTACAGAATCCGGTCTGTTCGGCGGCATGGAAGGCCGTCTCATCACGATATCCTTCTATTCCGGTTCCAGTGACGAAACCTTCCGCAGGCTTTCCCGGCAGTACACCGAAAGATCCATAGATCTGATCTCACAGGCAGTCTCCATTGTGGAGCCTACCATCGTGATCCTGCTGTCTCTTCTTGTGGGGCTGGTCCTTTTATCCGTCATGATGCCGCTTCTGGGGATCCTCTCAGATTTTGCAATGTAAGGTGGTGACCGCATGGAACTTTTTGAAAGCCGCAGAACAAAATTTCTCAGAGCATTTTTTCTTCTCTTTCCGGCGCTGCTTCTGGTTTTATCCTGCACCTTGTTTGTGGCAGGTGTCAGCAGCACCTCCGATCAGGCCGTACACAAAGAACAGGATGCTCTGGAACAGGCACTGAAAAACGGTGCCATCCGCACCTATGCCCTCACAGGCACATATCCCGAAAGCCTGTCCCAGCTTCTCTCGGATTATCATATCACTTATGACAAAACCAAATTCGTAGTAGAGTATGTTCCTAATGGTTCCAATCTCCTGCCGTCTATCAGCGTGATCGCTCTGTCCGGCAGTGCGAAAGGAGGGAATGCCTCATGAATCACCGGAAGAACACCGGACATTCCGTTTCTTCTCTTTTTTCGCTTCTTCTTTTCGGTGTTTTTGTTCTGTTCCTTATACTGATGCTGCTGTTTTCCGCCCGGATTTACCAGCAGACTGTGAAACAGACTGACTCCGATTCCGAGCTTGGGACCGCAGCAACTTATCTGACTACCAAATTCCGGCAGCACGACCGCGGCGATGAGATCTTTTCCGGTTCCCTGGATGATATTCCTGCCCTTTGTTTCCGGGATGATATCAAAGGAAAAGAATATATCACGTATATTTACCTGAAGAATGACAGTCTGATGGAGCTTTTCACTGCAAAAGGCTCTCAGGCCAGTTCCGATGCAGGAACCGTCATCTCACAGCTTTCCGATTTCCGGTTTTCGGAAATGGAAAATGGTTTTTACCACTTTTCCCTGGAAAGTACCACGGGAGTCTGCTCGGAATTCCTGCTTCATCGCACTGGCAAAAAGGAGGCATCATGAAAGAATCAAGACATAATTCCGGTACCAGCCTTTTTCTGATGGAAATGATCCTTGCCCTTTTGTTTCTGTCACTTTCCTCAGCTGCCTGCATCCAGATCTTCGCGGCAGCACGGAAAAACCGGCTCCAGGCAGAACAGTGGAACCAGATCCAGGCTCTCACAACCTCCGTGGGCGAGATACTGGAAGGCACTGACGGAACCGATAAACAGTTCCTCTCTCTGCTTCCGGGGGGCATCAAAAAGAACACCAACCTGATCTGGTATTATGACCGTAACTGGCAGAGCTGCTCTTCCAGAGAAGCCGCCTGTGAAATGATCCTGGAAACAGATATTTCTTCTTCAGAAAAATCCGGCGAGCTTTCTTTCCGGCAGCTTTCCAACTGCAGTGAGCTTTACCGGATCACCCTGCGTTTTCCTGTTGATGACTACAGAAGGGAGGCTGTACATTGAAACAGAAGCATACGTTTTTTGTAACTGTCGGCATTCCTTCCCTGTTTCTTATCTTCTCTGTGCTGTGTCTCTGTGTACTTGCTCTGCTTACTCTTGGAAGCTCCAGATCCAGTCTTAACACGGCCAGACATTCTATGGAACAGACCGAAAATTATTACGCTAGCTGCGCAAGCGCCACGGAAACCGTTTCAGAAATCCGTGATGATCTGGAGCAATACAGGGAAAAAGCTTCCGATGAGACCAGATATTTTTCCATGATACAAAAGCTTTCGGACACAAGGAACGATCTCAGCTGGGATTCCCACAGCCACACCCTTTCCTTCTCCGTTGGAATTTCCGAGACACAACAGCTTTCTGTAGTGCTTGAGATTTTTTACCCGCAGGAAAAAAGCTCTTCCGCTTATCAGATCCTGCAATGGAACACAGAGCTTACCGGATCCTGGCAACCTGACAACCACCAGAATGTATTTAAAGGAGAATAAACCTATGGATACCCCTATTCCTGAATTTTTGGCAGAAGCTGCCAACCGGCGTGTCTCTGATATCTTTATCATCGCAGGCCGCCCTCTGGCAGAAAAAATCGACGGTCATCTTTTGGACCGTGGTGACAGGCTGATGCCTGATCAGACAGAAAATTTACTCCGCACCATTTACGGCCTTGCGGAAAACCGCGATATATCCCGTCTTATGGAAACCGGTGATGATGACTTTTCTTTTTCCATTCCCGGTGTTTCCAGATTTCGCGTCAATGCCTACAAGCAGCGTGGTTCCCTGGCTGCCGTGATCCGCGTGATCGCCTTCCGGCTGCCGGATCCTGCAGAGCTTTCCATTCCCGAAGATGTGATGAACATCTCCGAATATACCCGTGGCATGGTCCTTGTTACCGGTTCTGCCGGAAGCGGTAAATCCACCACTATGGCCTGCCTGATCGACCGGATCAACCATACCCGGGAAGGCATATCATCACTCTGGAGGATCCTCTGGAATATCTCCACCGCCATGATCGCTGTATCGTCAGCCAGCGCGAGATCTGTACCGACACCGAAAGCTATCTGACTTCTCTTCGTGCCACACTACGCCAGAGCCCGGATGTGATCCTTCTTGGAGAGATGCGTGATCATGAAACCATCCAGACTGCCATGACCGCTGCGGAAACCGGTCATCTTGTCCTTTCCAGCCTGCATACTCTGGGAGCAGCCAACACCATCGAACGCATCATGGACGTGTTTGAGCCATCCCAGCAGCATCAGATCGCCCTCCAGCTTTCCATGGTCCTTCAGGCTGTGATCTCCCAGCAGCTGATCCCGGATGTGGACGGACGCAACATTCCTGTTTTCGAGATCATGCGCCTGACTCCTGCCATCCGCAATATGATCCGCGACAATAAAGTACACCAGATCGAAGGCGTGATCTCCACATCCGGTCAGGAGCAGATGCGTTCTATGGACCAGAGCCTTCTGGAATTATATAAAAAGGCCGTATCACCAAGGATACAGCTCTGAAATACGCTTTAAACGCAGACATGCTGAAGCGCAGACTTATGTAAGGATCTTCTCGGTATACCTCTGCCTGATATTTAAAAACACAAAAAAATCCCTTGCCGATCTCTGATATGTTTCCGGAATACAGAACACATATCATTTTACAGATCCGGTAAGGGATTTCTTTATTTTCAATCCGATCTCGACCAAAAAGACATTCCTTCTCTGCGATCAATCAATGCACTACATTTCCTACAATTCCATAAGAAACAATATACATAATGCACTTGCCATAAAAAGTCCGCACAGGATCGCAATGGAGGATTTTTTGATATCCACCTCAAGAAGAGAGGCGATCAGTGCACCTGTCCAGGCTCCTGTGCCCGGAAGAGGGATTCCCACAAACAGCAAAAGTCCAAGAAATTCATATCTCTTGATCTGGTCGCTCTTTCCCATAGCTCTGTTTTCCAGCTTTGTGATCAGACCTCTGAACGTCTTTGTTTTTTTCATCCATTTAAAGATCTGCCGGATAAAAAGCAGGATAAACGGAATCGGAATAATATTTCCCACGATACAGATCGGCAGTGCCTTCGCAGCCGATATCTTCAGCAAAGAAGCTGCCAGAAGGCCGCCTCGAAGCTCCAGTATCGGGATCATAGAAATGATGAACACAGCTCCTCGGGAGAGATAAACTGTGCAAGGTGGTGTGAAAACCATTGTACCAGTACTTCCATAGTACCTCCTTAACTGTTATTTCTGCAGATATTCCGTCAGGAATTCTACCAGCTTTTTCATCTCCTCATCGGTACCATGGTGATACGGAGATGATTGTCGATCCTGTCCTTCGGGAAATATCTTACATAGATATGTTTCTCCCTCAGTGCTGCGAAAAGCTCTTTGGCCGGACAGCTCTCATGTGTGGCAAAGATAAGTTGGATCTGGAATCCTGGAAGGAAAATCCAAGCTTCCTGAGCTCTGCCTTTGTCCACTCTCTTGTTGTAATGATCTTATGGCAGCATTCCTCAAAATATGCCTTATCCTCCATAGATGCCACACCAGCCGCGATGGTAGTACGATCCATGGTATAGGAGTTAAAGGAATATTTCACATCATTGAGATATTTGATCAGCTCCGGATTTCCGAAGGCATATCCGATACGCATTCCTGCCAGGGATCTGGACTTGGAGAAGGTCTGCACAACAAGCAGATTATCATATTTTTCGATCAGCGGCAGTGCGGATGCTGCTCCGAAATCCACGTACGCCTCATCTACGATCACGATACTCTCCGGATTCTTTGCCACGATCTCCTCGATCTCAGAAAGAGGCATTTCCACGCCGGTCGGTGCATTGGGATTAGGGAATACGATTCCGCCGTTTTCACGGAAATAATCTTCCTTACGGATATGGAACTCCTCATCTAATGCCGGGCGCTCATATGGGATCCTTAAAAGATCTGCCATACATCATAGAAAGAATAAGTGATGTCCGGGAACAGGATCGGTTTCTCTGAATTAAAAAATGTGAGAAAACACATAGCCAGTACGTCATCGGAACCAACGCCTGTAAATACCTGCTCGTCCTTCAGGCCGTAGAACGCGGCAATACTGTGTACCAAGTCTCCTGCTGTCGGATCCGGATAAAGTCTCAGGGTATCGGCATCAAGGGCCTTCAGCGCCTTCTCCACACCCGGAGCCGGTGAATATGGATTCTCGTTTGTATTCAGTTTGATCATGCCGCTCTCATTTGGCTGCTCGCCAGGAGTATACGGCACTACTTTTCGTATATTAGCTTCCCATGGTTTCATGCTGTGCTTAACCTCCTATCATATTCTTTTGCTATTGTACTCACTGCGAGGACATTTGTCAAAGGGTAATACCACCTGCCTGGAAACAAAAAGACACCCGTACCGGGTTACAGAGTACGGGTGTCTGATATATTCTTCTTAATGAAGGGCTGTTTTGGTTCGTATCAGGCGCTTAAGATCAGATACGTGCTACGCCTGTTGCTTTTGCTGCCTCTGCTACTGCTTTTGCGACAGCCGGTCCGACTCTCTTGTCGAATGCCTTCGGAATGATATACTCCGGAGAAAGCTCCTCATCTGTGATCAGATCTGCAAGAGCCTTGGAGCTGCGATCTTCATCTCATCGTTGATATCACTTGCTCTTACATCAAATGCACCACGGAAGATTCCAGGGAATGCAAGAACGTTGTTGATCTGGTTCGGGAAGTCACTTCTTCCTGTGGAGATAACCTTTGCTCCGCCTGCTTTTGCGTCATCCGGGAAAATCTCCGGTGTCGGGTTTGCGCATGCGAAGATGATGGCATCTTTGTTCATGGTCTTAACCATCTCTGTTGTAACTGCTCCAGGAGCGGAAACACCGATAAATACATCCGCGCCAACCAGCATCTCTGCAAGAGATCCCTGTTTCTTCTGAAGGTTTGTGAGCTTGCTCATCTCTTCCTTAACCGGGTTCATTCCTTCTGTACGTCCCTCATAGATGGCACCCTTTCTATCGCAGAGTGTAACATCCTTGAAGCCTGCTTTCAGAAGAAGTCTGCAGATAGAGATAGCAGCTGCACCTGCACCGTTCATAACGATACGAACATCCTCTTTCTTCTTTCCGACAACCTTCAGAGCGTTTGTCAGACCTGCAAGTGTGATAACTGCAGTTCCGTGCTGATCATCGTGGAAGATCGGAATATCACATTTCTCTTTCAGTTTTTTCTCGATCTCAAAGCATCTCGGAGCGGAGATATCCTCAAGGTTAACACCACCGAAGGATCCGGAGATCATGTAAATAGTATTTACGATCTCGTCTACATCATGGCTCTTAATGCAAAGCGGGAATGCGTCTACATCGCCGAATGCTTGAACAGTACACATTTACCTTCCATTACAGGCATACCGGCTTCCGGTCCGATGTCACCAAGACCAAGAACTGCGGAACCGTCTGTTACAACAAGACACATATTCCATCTTCTTGTAAGCTCGTAGGATTTATTGATATCTTTCTGGATCTCAAGGCAAGGCTGAGCTACACCTGGTGTATATGCAAGAGAAAGGTCGTCTTTATTCTCAACCGGCACTCTTGTAACAACCTCGATCTTACCTTTCCAATCTCCGTGCAGTCTTAATGACTCTTTTGCATAATCCATTTTCTTTTCCTCCTTGGATAATTATGATATATTTCATTTCAAAAGGATTACCTGAATTAATAATTACCATTGAAGAATTTACTGTCCTTCGGAAGCTCATAGCCTTCAAAATAAGAGCCAAAATCAAGCTTCAGATAACTGCAGAGATCAGCAAGCTCTACCATGGTATTGTCGTTGACCGGAATGCCATTCTCTTTTCTGTCTTTTTCAGCAGCTACCTCTTTCTCGCCGTGTGTATAGATCCTGTCCTGACCGTCTGCCTTCGGACTCTCCCGAAGTGCCTCAAGATATTCTGAAAAATGCTTGCGGATCGCATCCGGATCTCCGAATGCCGCCGGGTTGATCGCCATAAATCCATGGCAGATACCGGTCTTGTCTGGGAATGTACAGCATTTGTCGGAGGTAACGCCCATGGAAAGAATAGAGCTGAACAGCTCACAGAGCATTCCATAGCCATATCCCTTATGGCTTCCGCTGACTTCCTCGTTTCCACCAAGAGGCATGATTCCGCCGCCCTTCTTGGCTACGATGTTTGCAAGTACATCCGGTGCATTATTGCTGGCATGACCGTTTTTGTCAAGTGCCCAGCCATCCGGAAGAGGCTTGCCCATCTTATTATACATTTCCAGTTTACCTCTGGTTACAACTGTTGTGGAACAGTCAAAGAAAAACGGATACGGGTCTGCAGGCATAGCGACTGCGATCGGGTTGGAGCCCAGCATAGCCTTTCTTCCAAAAGTCGGTACCATGATCGCCTCGGAGTTGGTACATGCCATTCCAAGAAGGCCTTCATGGCAGGCCATGTTCGCATAATATCCTGCAATACCGAAATGGTTGGAATTTCGTACACTTACGATTCCCACACCAGTTGTCTTTGCCTTCTCAATTGCCTTTTCCATAGCAAAATGGCTGATCAGCTGGCCCATCCCGTTATGTCCGTCTATCACGGCAGAAATCGGTGTTTCAAAAACAACTTCCGGTTTCGCTGGGGATGAATAGTCCCCTTCTCGATTCCTTTATGGTAACGAACCATCCTCTGCATTCCGTGGCTCTCGATCCCATACAGATCAGCAGTCAGAAGAACATCTTTAATGATGCTTCCTTCTTCCTCAGAAAAGCCAAACGCTTTAAAAACGTCTCCGCAGAAATGGTTCAGTGTGTCATAACTCCATTTTACATATCCCATAATCGCAAGTCCTTTCTCCTGATATTTCCGGCAGGTTACCGCCCACGCTGTGGCCTGCTGCATACTTTATATAATACTGCAGGGATACAGTAACCTTCATCCTGTGCTGTCTCGTCTTACGCTGTCCTACCTCATGCTGCTTCAACTTATGCTGTCTCATCTCATGCTGTCTCGTCTTACGCTGTCTCGTCATGAAGCCTTCAGGATGCTGCCATAATATCAAACTTTTTGGTATTACCAATACAGTCCCTATTATAGCACTCGGTCTTACCAAAATCAATAGTGGTCTTACCAAATCAACGGGATTTTTACTGAAATTTTATTTAATTTTTTCAGGTGGATCAGCGATGAAATACAAGGCTGTTCTCACCCTGCTGCTGTGCGATCTCCATTATATATTTCTCAATGGTTTCCATATGTTCGCGCATCAGCTTCTCCGCCTGGTTCCGGTCTCCGGAAATAATGGCTTCCACCAGTCTTCTGTGCTGGTCATCCACCTCAAGAGCGGAATTATGTTTCTGCATAATATAAGCTCGGGTACCGGAAATGATCTCCTCTGTCAGCTGCGCTGCCGCATCCAGGACATTGTAGATCATAGGATTCCCTGCGATCCTGCCAATCTTCGTATGAAGCTTCTTATCAAGACCTGCACGGGCTTTCTCGTCCTCTGAGCTCTCCAGCTGTGCCAGGATGGAACGCAGATCTAATGCATCCTTCTCCGTACAATTCCCGGCTGCAAGAAGCGCAGCCTCCTGCTCCAGCGCAGAACGAAGTTCCTGTACCTGCTGTACATGGCTGTTATTCAGCTGAAAAAGAAGGGCCAGTGGTGCAGAAAGCCACTGATACATATTCTCGGTAATATAGTTGGCTCCGCCGCGGACCGTTGTGACAATTCCCATCAGCTCCAGTGCCCGCAGGACTTCACGGACAGCAGGTCTGGAAACTCCCAGTGATTCTGCCATAACACGTTCCGCAGGTAAAGTGTCCCCCGGCTTCAGTTTTCCCCGCCGGATATTTTCTATGATCTGCGCTAATATTCCGTCAAATGCTCGTTCTTCTGTAATCTTTGTAAACATGTCGTCCGTTTCGGCCGCCTTCCTTTATTATTGTGTTGCCTTTCATTACATAAAAATCCCGGAATATAGACAAGTGGATATTCACCATTCTCAGTCATCATGCAGTTCTGCACCAGATGATCGCTCTGCAGCCATTCAGCCAGTCTGTGCATTTTGACTATTTGCCCTCTCTATTTTCCGGACTTTTATAGTAAATATTATACGATAATTCCCCAATTTAATCAATAGTAAATAATAAATTGGTAAGACATATTATTTTATTCCATTATTGAGAATGTTTTCTACTTCCTCCATCTGGCCCAGAAGCATTTTCTGGCGGTCGTCAAAAAGAAGACCTTTATTATGCCTGTAATACTGGTCAGAACCGTTCTCCCGAATGAACCAGAGACTATAATAGTTGGCATTCAGTTCTGTGATAAATGCCACCATTTCCTGGCTGTCCCCAAAAGCAGCTTCCATGAAGTCGAAGACGTTCTGAAGAGTAAGAGATATTTCGTCGGTTCGGTTTTCGTAGGCTTCAGTTTCGGATTCGAAGAGGACTTTCACAAACTCATAGTTCCTGTTTGACGATGGATCTTCCGATTCTGCTGCAGCACTTCTGCCTCCTGCCGGGCCTGAGTCGATCCGTTTTTATCTGATCCGATTAATTCCGATCCGTTTATTTTCAATCCAGACGCATTTTCAAAAAATGACACAACACGTTTCTGTATACGCTCCTGCTGTTTTGTAAGAAGCTCACTCTTTTTGTCCTTTTCAAGATCCGCCTCTGCTTTTTCCATGAGATTTTTTGCTGTGAGGCTGTCCTGATCTTCTCTGAAGTACACCATATAATCATACAGTTTCGTGAGGTAGGCATCGGTAAGATAGCATTCTGTAAAAAGCTCGCTGAGCTTTCCGTTGAGAAGGCTTACAATGCTCAAATGCTCGTCCAGAGAGGCTGTGCGGATCTTACCCAGAGTAATGGATCCCACTTTCCTTTCAGGATGTCCTCCACTTTATAGTCCGTTCTGTACTTATAATAAAGAGCCAGATAGCCTGCAAAATCCTTCGCGATCATCCTGTGCTGAATGTACTGACTGACCACCTCACGGTCTACGGTTTTTCCAAGGATCTCATAAACCTGGATCAGACGGGAAAGATCCTCCCAGCCTCTGGCTGTGGCAAAGATCTTTCCGTCTACGGTATTCTCCACCCTGTAGAAATTTTTTCTGCGAAGCTCCAGATAGGAGATCACCGCCGGATGAATTCCCTGCTGATAGGCGTATTCCTTCCATACATCAAAGTCTGCCTCCACATCGATCTTCTTGATACGGTCCAGAGTGACCACATCGAATTCCCGGACGGATTTGTTATATTCTGGCGGGTTGCCTGCTGTGACGATCACCCAGCTTCCGGCACCTTCTGGTTTCCGAAGGTTTTTCCCTGAAGGAACTGCAGCATCATCGGCGCTAGTGTTTCAGATACGCAGTTGATCTCATCAATAAACAGGATGCCTTCTTTCAGACCTGTTTTTTCCATTTTGTCGTAAACGGACGAAATGATCTCACTCATGGTATATTCCGTGACAGAAAATTCTTCCTCACCATAATTCTTTTTTACAATAAAAGGAAGTCCCACAGCACTCTGCCTGGTGTGGTGGGTAATGGTATAGGAAACAAGAGCAATCCCGCATTCCCTTGCTATCTGTTCCATAATCTGTGTCTTTCCGATTCCCGGAGGGCCCATAAGAAGGATCGGTCTCTGTCGGATCGCCGGGATCCGGTACTCACCGAATTCGTCCTTTGAAAGATATGCTTCTATGGATCTCTGATCTCCTGCTTTGCTCGTTTTATGTTCATGGTATTCTCCTTTTCACGGCATATAAAAAACTGCCTGCAGGATTCTCCGCCTAAAACGGGTTGCCTTGCGCGACATCTACAAAAAATATGCCTGAATCCAATGATAAATCGAAAATTGAATTCAGGCAAGTTTTTCACTACTATATAATTTTTTTTATTCTGCTGTCAGTGTGTGTATCAGGTTCAGAATACGTCCCGCAGACATTCTGACAACTTCTTCCGAAAGCTTTCCGTCTTCAAAAGCTTTTCGGATATTTTCTGCATCGGCTGCATTACCAGGCATGATAATATCATTTCCTGCTGTCACGCATTTCCATGGAATACTTCCATCTTCCGGAACCGTTGTATTCCAGTCTGACATGATCACACCGTCAAATCCCCATTCTTTTCGGGCAATGGCTGTACAGAGATCAACACTGTTTGCAGCATGGACACCATTCAGTAAATTATAGGAAGACATGATTGCCACTGGTCTGCTTTCTTTAACTGCAATCTCAAAACCACGCAGGTAAATTTCCCTCAGGGCACGTTCTGATACCTGTGCATCTACGCCCATACGATTATCTTCCTGATTGTTGCAGGCAAAATGCTTAACGGTAACACCGCAGCCAGGTCTGCTCTGCACTCCTTTTGTCATGGCTGCTGCCATGGTTCCGGAAAGCAGCGGATCTTCGGAATAATACTCAAAATTTCTGCCGCACAGAGGGTTTCTCTGAATATTAAGACCAGGTGCTAGCCAGAGATCTATGTGGAATTCTTCCATTTCTTCTGCCACTGCTATTCCAACTTTTTCCACAAGGGCAGTATCCCAGGTCTGAGCCAGTGCAGTTCCAACCGGAAATGCCGTACAGAACTGATAATATCTGTCTGCGTTTTCGTGAGTCTCATCTGTTCTCAGATATCCATTTTCCAGAGATCCAAGGACACCGATTCCATATACTGTGTCTGTTTCTCTGTCTACTTCATAATTCTGCTGAAGTCTCAGTCCTGCCGGCCATCGGCCATGATCAGTGAGGAAACACCATATTGCTCATAAAGAGCAGCCGTGGTCTCACCGGCAGAGCCAGGAACACGGATTCCTGCCGCCCCCAGATTACTGGAGATTCCAGCAATATTCCCATAAAACAGTGGGAGCAGATCCTTTGCAGGAATCTTATTTTCCGGTTGGCAGGTGCATTCTGTTCTCTTCTCTGGTTCAGGATAATAGATATATCTTCCAATCTTCTCATTCTCTGCCTTCTCTTTCCATTTCAGAGTTCTGGCAGAAAGATTCTGGCGGTCATAAACTTCTTCAGTAATATCAGTCTGGTTCTCAAGGATATTCGTTTTATCCAGGATCACACTCTCCGGCACTTCAAGCATTGCAGCCAGCGTAAGCGATGCAATGCTGTTTCCGACCCAGACAGCATAATAACCTTTTTCAGCAATCCAGGCATGCTGCTCTTCGGAAAAATATGCCAGTGTCTTTCTGTCGATCCTGATTTTCAGCAGTTCTTTTTCCCCCGGCTTCAGAAGTTTTGTTTTTGCAAAGCCAGCCAGTCGACGGTATTCCTTCCCTGATTCATCCTGTGGAAGAGACACATAGACCTGCACGACCTCTTTTCCCGAAAAAGTTTCTCCTGTATTCGTTACCTCTGCTTCAACTTCAACGCCATCCCCTGATGTTTTCATCCCATGGAAGCGTATCTGCATTTCTGTGTAAGAAAGTCCATATCCAAACGGAAACAGCGGTTTTACACCAAAAGTATCAAAATAACGATATCCTGTATAAATTCCTTCCTTGTACTCTTCTCTTTCAAGCTTGCCATTAAGATAGCTGTATTCCTCTGCACACGGATAATCCTCATACCTTCTGGCCCATGTTGCAGTCAGCTTGCCGCCTGGAGTTACCTTTCCCAGAAGGACATTGGCGAGGGCAAGTCCGCCTCTTTGTCCAAGCTGAGAAATATTCAGGACAGCACAGATATTTTCTGTTTCTTCCAAAATATCTGTCAGTTCTACCGGACCGCCGGAATTCAGGATAAGTACTATAGGAATCTTCTGTGCATCAAGGAACCGGAGATCCTCCCGCTCCCGTCTGCTCAGATAATAATCTCCCTCGACCCTGCGCCTATCCTTTCCCTCACCGGAAATCCTGCTTACCACATAGATTGCTGTCTGGGCATCGACAGTATCTTCTGCTGTGACTGCACGGCCTTCCGGCATTGCAAAAGGATTTTCCGCATAGGCATCAAAAGGATTTTCCACAAACTTTGCTTCTTCCAGTATTTTTTCTTTCCATGCCCGGCGTGCTTCTGCGTATATTGACTCATAATTGGCTAGCCATTTCTCGCTTACGATCTGAATACCGTTTTCTTTCAGTCCCTGATAAATAGAAATGTTACTTCTGTTATTCACATCACCGGAACCTGTTCCGCCTTTCACTGTCTTTCCCGCACCGGCGCCGTATAAACCTATTTTCGTGGAAATATTCAGAGGGAGTATTTTTTTATCATTTTTCAGCAGTACAATACCCTCCTCTGCTGCTTTTTCCGAAAGAAGACCGTTTCGTATTTCACGGTCTGACATGCTGTGTTTCTTTGTTCCGCTGTGTTTCCATTTCTTAACTGTCATATCTTACCTGCTACCTTTTGTTATTCTTTTACACCTCCAAGTGTCACTCCTGCGATGATAAACTTGGAAAGAAGGAGATATACGATAATGATCGGCACAATGGCAACTGTGATCATCATGTAAATCTTACCCATATCAAAATTCATATAATCTGCTCCACGAAGTGTTGCAATCAGGATTGGAACAGTCATCTTGCTTTTAGACTGGATAACCAGAGCAGGAACGAAATAATTGTTCCAGGAGCCTACAAATGTAAAAATCGCCTGTACAGCGATTGCCGGCTTCATGATTGGCAGGACAATACTGTTGAAAGTACGGAATTCTCCGGAGCCGTCAATTCTGGCTGCTTCTACCAGTGACATCGGCAGTGAGGACTGCAGATAGCTGTACATAAAATAGAATACGGCCGGTGACGCAACAGACGGAATGATCAACGGAAGCAGGGAATCATATAATCCCATCTTTGTGATCAGACGAAGGAAGCCCATTGCAGTTACCTGTGTCGGCATGACGAGGATCGCCATGATAAATGTAAACGCTACATTCCTTGCCTTGAAATCATAGGCATAAAGACCATATGCTGTCAGTGAGGAAAAATATGTACATAATACTGCACTGCATCCGGACACGATAATACTGTTAAGAATTCCCCTGAACATCGGAAAGCTTCCGTCATTTGCAACATTCATCAGGTTTTTCCAGAAATATTTTCCAGGAAGAGCAGAAAATCCCTTCTGAAGCTCTGCATGAGAATGAGACGCATTCACGATCAGTACATAAAAGAAAAAGAGACACATAAAGGAAAGAATAATAAGTACACATGTGCCACGATACTTCTGATCCTGCTGGCTGTCTTATCTTTCATCATTTTGTTTTTCTCCTTTCTGCTCTTGCTCTCTTTTTCGCTGCTTTCTTAGATCCGTCCGGATCATTGTCGTTAGTCATACGATATACAAAGAAGCAGAGGATTGCACTGATAATAAACAGGTATACAGACAATGCTCCGGCCATACCATAATTCTTGCTCTTCAGATGGCTGTTCAGGAACATAATCAGTGTCATGGATGTTCTGTCCGGATTACCCTGTCCGTTTGTGAGGATCTGCGGTACATCAAACATCTGAAGGCCACCGATGATGGAAGTGATCAGAGTATAGGAAAGAATCGGACGAATCAGTGGAAGCGTAATATAGACGAAACGCTGAATGCTGTTGCATCCGTCCAGATCCGATGCTTCAAAAATATCCATACTGATTCCCATTACTGCTGCCATCAGCATGATGGTCGTGTTTCCGAACCACATCAGGAAATTCATGAAACCTACTAATGATCTTGTTCCCAGAACAGAGCCCAGAAAATCAATCGGTTCCTTTATCCAGCCCAGTGAACACAAAATGGAGTTTACAGGTCCGTTTGTGGAAAACATGGTAAAAAACAGAAGTGCAAATGCTGATGCCATGATCAGATTCGGCAGATAAATTACAACCTTAAAAAACTGCTTGCCATGAAGCTTCAGCCTGGCATCAGTAAACCAGCATGCAAGCACCAGTGCAATAACGATCTGCGGAACAAATCCGATCACCCAAAGGATCAGTGTATTCAGTCCGTATTTCAGCATGTCAGAATGCAGAAGACTGACATAATTGGCAAGTCCTATAAAATTAGGACCAATCTGCTTGATTCCAGAACGGAAATATTCAAAAAAGCTGTATCTCACTGTATCAAACAGCGGAATCAGCGAAAAGATAAAATAGATCACAAAAAACGGAAGAATAAATATGTATCCCCATTTTCCGTAATTAACGCTCTTTTTCTTCATAATGCTCTTCCTTTCCAGCAAGCTGCAGGATCCAAAGATCCTGCAGCATCAACAATTATCCTCATGTGGTATTTATTCCGGCCACTGGATCTCTGTGATCTCCGGATAACGCTCCTGAATAGCTGTCTCAAAGTTGGCTTTTGCTTTGTCAAAGTCTACTTTACCCTGGAAGTAATCACTGAAAGCGTTCTGGATCAGCTCTACACAACCCTGGTCATATGCGGAAAGCGGTGCGATCTTGATATTCTCTGCAACCGGTGCAAAATACTCAAACGGGTTCTGTCCACCAAGGAAATCAGATGCGAAATCTGCATTTGTAGCTGCATCTTTCATACCGGATTTTGTATTTGTAAAATCAGAGTATTCTTTGGAAATCTTAAGAAGATTATCCTGATTTCCCGTCATTGCCAGGATAATATCTTTGACATGTTCCGGATTATCTGTTCCTGTTGCAGCCTGAATGTAAGAACCACCCCAGTTGTATTCCTGCGGAGGATTTGTAACAGCCCAGTCACCTTCTGCTCCATCCCAGTTTGGTTTCAGAGTAAAGTCGATACCCCATGCCGGGAAGAGGAATGCGAATACCTTGGACTCAGAACTCATTGCCTTGTTCCAGTCATCGTTCCACTGACCTTTTACAGTTTTGTTAAGATAACCTGCATCCAGCCACTCTTTGGAATCTTTTACCCAGTCCATGATCTTTGAATCTACTTTGATCACAGAATCACCGGACTCTACCCACGGATTCTCAATGCTGTTTCCATATAAACGAAAAGTGTCTGCATAAGAAGCAAATGTATAATATCCTTTTTCTTTCAGCTGAGCTGCTGTTTCTTTAGCTGTATCCCAGTCTTTCATCTTCTCGCCAACTTCTTTCGGGTCATCAGTACCGAAAACATCTTTCGCAATGTCACGACGATATACAAGGACACCCGGGCAGCACTGCCATGTGGCGCCTCTCTGTACTCCATCCGCATCAGAAGCTGTTGTTTTCGTGAAATCATACTGATCTGCAAGATCCTTGTCCGGATCAATGCCAAGATCAGTAAGAGGCATTGCAACATCTGCATCTTTGTCTGTATATTTGAATACATAATCTGTCTCAGAAAGGAACATGTCTACCTTATCATCTGCACTTGCATCAGCCTGGTTGAGAAGTGCCTCATCCAGTTTCTGCTGATATACGCCATCCTGGTTCGGATTTACGATCCAGTGGATCTCTGTACCATCTTTCAGTTTTGTAACTGTACCATCTTTGGAAGTGGACTCTACTTCCGGATAAATAGCTTCCAGTCTCTGACGGAACTCATCATTCCAGGAATAAATATTGATCACTTTTCCCTCATCCGATCCTTTTGCAGATACACAGCTTACATTTGCTGCCATCATTCCACAAACCATTGCTGCTGCAAGGATCATAGATACCGCTCTTTTCTTCATAGTATAAATCCTCCTTTTTCTGTAGCATCCCCGATGCTTTACCTTTGATGATAAAAATATACCATTTTTTTATCTGCGATTATATTATTAATCTTAACAAAATGTCAAATTCATGTCATAATATAAAAAACCAACACATTCCTTAAACATCAACATATAAGGAGGATATCAATATGTCCATTTCCCAAGACTGGATTACTAATGAACTGGAAGATACAGAACTGGAAGCTCTTCATCGCTCTCCCTCTGTGGAATATTCTTTTTACAATGCCGTAAGAGCCGGTGATATGGAAGCTGTAAACAAAAACTGCGAGGAAGACTCTTTTCTTCATCTGAAGGGAACCGGTATCCTCTCCAAAAATCCTCTGACCAACCTGAAGTATCATTTCGTTGTCACTACTGCCATGCTCACCCGTTACTGTATTGACGGTGGACTGGAGCCTGAACAGGCATATCGTCTCAGCGATTTTTACATTCTGAAAATGGATTCCTGCACCACTGTACGCCAGATTGCAGATCTGCATCATATTATGGCCAGAGATTTTACCGGAAAAATGATCCTCCAGAAAAAAAGCTCTATTCTTTCCAGACCGGTCATGCAATGCGTAGACTATATTTACGGTCACATTAAGGAGCGTATCACCATTCAGGATCTGTCAGAACATACCGGACTCTCTCCCAGTTATCTGTCCAGAGTATTCAAACAGAACCTTGGAGTATCCATAAGTGATTACATCCGCGAGAAAAAAATCGAAAAAGCCACTCACCTGCTCCGATACTCTGATAAAGCAGTCGTTGATATCGCCAATTATCTGAATTTCTCTTCACAGAGTCATTTTATCCAGATCTTTGAAAACTTCACCGGCCTTACCCCAAAGAAGTACCGTGACAAATATTACAAATCCATGTGGTAAACATCCTTATTATTATGGCTGATATTTTTTATCAGCATCAAAAACGACATCCCCGCAGCTTTTTACAACTGTGGGATGCCGTTTTCCTATTGATACTTCTGTTTCTGTAATTTAACAATTATGTATAACCGATTTCGGTTACATCAGTTCCACTTTGATCCTGTGTGTTTCTTTTACAGAAAGCTTTTCGAGCAGTTCCCGATCTATACGTACACAGGTACTCTGTTCGTTTTTCATTTCCTTTTCATCACACCATACTGTTTTTATTTTATATTCTGAAGGAAGTTTTTTTCTCCGGATTGCAGATACAGATCTCCAGCTTTCTTCCGGCAAATTCCATAGTAAGAGATGCCTGTCCATTCTCATTATACTGCTCCGGCATCAGTGCCGCGCGATCACCAGATCTCCAAGATCTCCTCTGACCCCAAATACCTCTGTGATCATGGTCAGCATATACCAGCTTGCAGCACCGGTAAGATATGCATACAATCCTCTTCCCTGATTATCAAAATATTCCGGAATTCCAGGATACATCCTGCTGTTCTCAAAATCCATGGCAGCGTCCAGAAGCGTTTCCAGAACCTTATGTCCTTCTTTTGCATAGCCGTTTTTATACAGTGCATTGCCATACATAACAGCCATATGGGAAAATACCGCTCCGTTTTCCTTTTCTCCATAAGCAAACCCGAACATTCTTCCCAAATCAAATTTTTCTTCATGGAAATTGGTATTCAGGCGATATCCTCCTGCCTGACGGTCAAAAAGATATTTATCCGCACTTTTACAGATAGACTCAATCTGATCTTTCTGTGCGGTTTTACTCATGATCGCAAATACCTGACTGGTAAGCATCATACGTACCTGGCTGTTTTCTGCCCTTTCCACAGGACGTTTATGATCATCATAATATCCGTTGAACCAGCCGTTTTCTCCATCTTTTACCCATTCTCTTCTGCGGATGTTTTCCATCATCCAATCTGCCTTTTCATCCAGATTCCGGCTAAGCTGATCCAGACGGATCACAATAGTATTTCCGCTGATATCATGTGCACATTTTTCTGTGTACTGTCTCAGAAGCTGCTGCTTTTTCTCCGGGCTTTCATAAAGCTCACGGTCTCCGGTAAACAGGATTTCCATTTCTTCCGCAACTTCAATCCTGTCAAACATTTCCTTTTCCTGAAGTTTTCTCAGATATTCTGCGATGTTCTTCATATTTCCAGCATATGCACAGGTAAATGCCACACTCTCACCATTTTCCCATGCCATATCCATGGCATCGTTCCAGTCTGCCCCGTGAAGTTTCATCTCGTTGTGCTCTCCTACATCATAAAAAGCACAGAGATTTTCCAGCAAAATGTGTTCCAGAACCGTTCCGTAATAAATCTCACCGGATTCTGTTTTCTGATTTTCTCCATAGGCACTGCTCCATTTTTCATCATGCGCAGTTCCTCTTTTTGTCTGAAGATCCTTGAAATATGGAATCTTCTCAAAAAGAACATTCATATCCCCGGTCTGATCCATATAAAGCTGCGTTGTCACAAATGGCCAGAAAGCATGATCCATCCACACGCGGGCAATGTTGTTACGGTCTGCGATAAACTCACCCTGTCTGTTTCCGATGATCGTGGCATTGGTTCCATCGATGCGTACTCCACCGTAATTATCGACGATCATCTGACGTACAACAGAAGGCTCCATGATCAGAAGTGCCAGACAGTCCTGCCAGAGATCACGCCAGCCTCTTCCACCTTTTCCATAATCATGATACGGGAGGAATGAACAACCGTAAATTCTTCTTAATATCGGCTGGAAACAGATCCATTTCAGATAATTATCTCTGTCCTCATCACCTGTCTCAAAAGAAACATTCACTTTTTCTGTCCAGTGTTTTTTACATGTTCAAATTCTCTTGCAACCTGTTTTTCAGTTCTGTAAAACCGTGCAGTCTCCTCCGGCAGCTGATTTTTTTCAGATATTCCCGCTGTCACAACATATACAGCTGTTTCATGTGGTCTCAGAACCCTGGATGCAAAACGAATACCACCGACAGCTTCCTTTCCTTCAATTTCTGTTCCTGCCGGAACACCTTTTTTCTCTTCTCTGACCACCTCCGGAATCAGGAAAGAACCGCCTTCTCCGATAAACATTTCCACATCAGGATAAAAGCTTTCCGGTTCCGTTCCCTCGCCTTCAGATCCATATACAAAATATGCAGTATTATTCTTCTGATGACCTCTTTCATCAAAAGAAAGCACCGGTTTTACTTCAACACCGTACTCCGTTGTTCTTATCCTGTGCAAAAGGGAAGTCACATGCCTGTGATCTCTGAGATTGTCTGCACTTCTTCCATATACAGGTATTACAGCAACCGGTGTGATCTCCTGTTCTTCCTCTTCAATATTGGTAATCTTTACAAGATGGACCTCCGCATCACCTTTCACTGTCACAAAAGACAAAATCTCTGACTGAAGTCCGTATTTCTCAGAAGTTCTGTGCAGCTTCTGCCACATAAATCCGGCTTCCAGGCTGCTTTTATCCTGTTTATCAGTATATTTCTGAAATTCCTGTTCTGCCGAAACTCCGCATGCTGACCAGTAACCTTTTCCTTTTATCTTGCACCAGAAATTTCTGGTGTTTCGATTATTATGAAGATTCTCAATGCTTACCGGTTCCAGCAGAAAATGATTCTGATCCAGTTTGCTGTCTCCTCCCAGAGAAGGGGTGATCGCGGATTTCAATCCGTTTTCTCCGGCCAGAGGTATATATAAACCGCTGTAATTCTCCGGATTTTCTATGGAAAAACTTCCATTTTTATCCTGAAATTTTATATATTTCATTCTGTGATCTCCTTCCTGCCAAAATAAAACGGTATTTATATTCCATTTTACTTTGTATTCATAAATGTGATCTCCTCGCAATTTATATCCATTATGTCATGACATATAGAATTCAATTTCTGTCTCACCGGTAAGTTTCTCCTGCGGAATATAATTACCCGGAAGTTCTTCTCCATTTACATAGAGTTTTTTACATCCGGCTTCCACATGTCCCGGATTCTTCACAGTGATATGGAGATGACATCCACGGAAATCCTTGCTTATCTCAAACTTCTCCCATTCTTTTGGAATCGATGGTGCTATACGTAAGCCATAGAAATCCGGACGCATGCCAAGAATTCCTTCTACACATCCTACCATCACAGTAGATGCTGTTCCTGTCAGCCAGTGCACATGAGATCGTCCGAAATTCGGGCTTGCTTTTCCTTCTGTAAACTGTCCATAGCAGTATGGCTCCAGCTGTCTGATCTCAGCCCTGTCATTCTGCGCTGCCGGAGCATTCTCCAGGAAATAATTAAATGCACGCTCACCATGTCCGCAAAGTGCTTCTGCCAGAATGAGCCATCCCTGTGACTGTGAAAAGATTCCCGCATTTTCCTTTGTTCCTGCATTGTAGATAACCGCAAGTGCTCCGTCGAAAGCATTTGCATGATATGGAGGATCCATAAGGATTGCACCGTATTCTGTATTCAATCTTTCATAAACCATTTGAAGAGCCAGATCTGCCTGCCGCTCTGTTGCAAGGCCGCTGATCACAGCCCAGCTCTGTGGATTCAGCCACATATTTGCCTCCGGATCAGTTCTCTTTCCGATAACCTCTCCCCGCTCCGTAAACCCACGGATAAAACGATCTTCATTCCAACAGAGTTCCTGGATCAATTTTCCAAGCTGCTCTTGTTTTTCTTCCAGGTATTTTATATATTTTTCATCTTTTTTGTACTTTGCAAACTCTTTCAGGATAGTCATTGCATAATAGAACTGTAATGCAACGAAAGTAGATTCTCCATCCTTTCCAAGTCTCAGACAATCATTCCAGTCTGCATAAAGGCCGGCCGGCATTCCATGTCTGCCAAGATGGTTCATGGAGAAGTCAATAGCTCTTTTCAGATGTTCGTATACAGTTCCTTCATCCTTGTTTGCAAACGGGATCACTTCATCGATGAATGCAAAATTTCCTGTCTCTGAAATATATTTGTATACAGTAGGGAACAGCCAGAGTGCATCATCTGCGCGGTATGCCGGATGACCGGTTTCCTGTACATAGGACGCATCATCCGGTGTATCCTCATGTCCCGGATTATGTGTGAATTTCACAAGTGGAAGACCGCCGCCGTTATCTACCTGTGCTGACAACATGAAACGGATCTTATCCAGTGCCATTTGGGGTGCAAGATGGATCACACCCTGGATATCCTGTACAGTATCACGGTATCCATATCCGTTACGAAGTCCGCAATAAGTAAAAGATGCTGCACGTGACCAGATAAATGTCATAAAACAGTTATATGCGTTCCATGTATTGATCATGGTATCGAATTCCGGACTTGGTGTTCTGATCTGAAAATGTGCAAGCTGTCCGTGCCAGTAACTGATCAGTTCTTCAAGCTCCACCGCGCATGTTTTTTCACAGTCTGCATAATGTGCTATAATCTCCGCTGCTTCATTATCCTCCTTCATTCCTGCCAGAAAAGCCATTTCCCGACTTTCTCCCGGTTCCAGAGTAATTACAGCTGAAAGAGCTCCACAGCTGTTTTCATTATAATTTCCCTCATTACATAATACACCGGCTTCAACCCCTGCCGGATTGTTGTATCCGTGATATCTTCCAAGGAATTTTTCCCTGTCACCACACCAGGAAGAAACCTTCTCTCCAGCCAGGCCGAAGAATCGGTTGAACACGTTCTTGTTATCAACCTCTTCCCCATCCTTAAGGCCGTCCAGATTCGCATGGATCATCTGACGTACACGATCTCCACAGAATACTGTTCTTGTAATATACTGGGAATACTGCAGATTCACCTGATCCTGTTCATAATTGCTGTTATTTGTAAACTCTGCATATCCAGTCACACTGATCTCACGTTTTCTGTCTGAGCAGTTGGTAACTTTCAGATTCCATACCTCGTAGGACTGCCCTAGCGGTACATAGTATCTCACCTCTGAATGTATCTCGCTGTAATCTGCCATCATTTTAGTATAGGCTGTGCCATGATGACATTCACTTTTATACTCACTGAGATCTTTGCCAACCGGCTGCCAGGATGCTGACCAATAATCTTTTGTGTCATTATCCCTGAGATAAATATATCTTCCCGGCTGATCAAACTGATTAAAAATATATCTCAGGATTCTGCCGTTCGCCCCGGATTTTGCAAAGCTGTATCCCCCTGCATTATTGGAAACGATTGCTCCGTATTCCGGCGATCCCAAATAATTCACCCACGGAGCAGGTGTGTCCGGCCTGGTAATCACATATTCCTTTTTTTCTTCATCAAAATACCCATATCTCATGCCATACAATCTCCTGTTCTGTATATTTTCCGTAACATTGTCTGTTGTTACCTATTTTCTACACTATAACTGATATGCAGATAGCAATATACAAAATAAAAAATTAAAATATCAGATTCATGACATAAGATATGGATATAATTCTTTACAATTCTTCCTCCGTGATTACCAGCTTCACGGCCCAGGCCGGGATATCCACATCCTCAGGCTCCTGCTCCATAAATACAAATGCTGTCCGGTATGGCGGCATCTTTGCCGGAAAAAGCCCGTATCCGTCTGTAAAATACACCAGGCCCTTAAGATTTTCAAACTCACGTTTTTCCATCAGCTCTTCCACATAAGCAAAAGCCGGACGGAAATCTGTACCTCCATCACCATAAAGTTCCAGGCTGTTCATATACTCCTGCAATTCCTCTGCACCGGTGATCTTTACATCCGAATGCACCTTCTCATCACACTGGATAATGTGTATATTTACCTTCTGGAAAAAATTCCCGCTGTCGCTTAAGATCCCATAGGTTTCCTCCAGAAATCTCTGTACCAGTTCTCCTGAACAGGACATGGAGGTATCGATCACAATGACAAATTCCGAAACTTTTTTCACTTCTCTGGTTTCCAGTGGTTCGATCAGCGGCATATTCCCGTAAAGGGAAAGCCCGTAGGTATAAAAATTATAATCAAAGCTGTCCGGATCTACAGTCAGTTCTTCCCGAAATACTGCAAACTTCCGCAGAAATTCCCGATAATCATATCGTTCCCGGTTCTCTATTTTCAGCTGGTCCAGAAAATCTCCGTCCTGCTCTCCTGACTCTCTGGAAAAAGTCCCAAGGTCTGTTTCGATCCCATCGCTGATATCTCCCCATTTTTTGCTCATCAGGGGATTGGGTTTCCGGTCAGGCTGCTGGTTTGCCCAGTATTTATGGTCGTCCACATAGAACTCTTTTTCCAGCTGTGCCAGTTCTTTTTCCTTCAGAAATTCTTCTTTCAGAATCTTGTAGATTCTCTCTGCATTCAGCGTCTTCTTTTCCTTTTCCAGAAGACGGTAGGTTTCCCTCCGGAGAAGACTTCTGGAATATCGGACTGAGCGGTGGTAGATCCCGTCGATCATATGCTCCACTGCAATGTCGCAGCTTAAATTCCACAAACGCTTCTCTATTCCCGCTTCCCAAAGTGCCGGAAAATGCAGTGAAATACCATAATGGAGATATCCTCGATTCACAAGAATCCTGTTTTCTTATAAAGCCCGCCAAGCTGTGCCGGATGGAAGTATATCACAGCCCCGTCTGTTCCAAACGGACTGACCGAACCATCCATCTGATAAATAAAGCTGCTCAGCGCCACATCCAGAAAACGCATGCCAAGATACAGCTCGTCTCTCGCCGCCCGGAGGATGCTGCTGCCGATGTCCTGGAGACGCTGGGCTGCCTCCTGGGAATTGGATTCCTGACCGGGCAGGAAGTTATTTTTATTGTTTTCAGTTGTTTCTATATCACTCATAACTGAAACTTCTTTCTCCTTTTAACAGGGCACCTCTCATTTTCTGTCTCCCCGGCCACCTTCTGCTCTTCCTTCAGCATCCGGCTGCGTTCATTCATCAGAAATGCGGAAATCTCCATATCCTTCTTCCTGGCCGCCACATCAATACTATGTTCCAGGCCCTCTCTGTTCCAGAGTTTTTCCCGAGAAAGCAGCTCCAGACCATTTAAGCTTCCGCTTTCCACCAGAAATTCCCCGATATCCTTAAGATTTCCCCGGATATAATCCTCATACTGCTTCTTCGCCTTTTCACTGAGCTGCCACGGATAACGAAGCCGCCCAAAGCTCATATCAACCAGAACCTCCAGCTTATCCATTACCACTGCCATATCAAACAGGCTGTCATACTCCGCGAAATCCAGTTCTTTATTATAGAAGCATTGCCGGTAATTGGTCCCTGAGCCATGATACTCCGTAAACAGAATTCTCGCAGGCGTATTCTCCACCGCCTCATCATAATGCTCCGGAAAAACCATATGCGCACGTTTTCCACTTGCCTCACCATTTTCGTACAGAAAATCCACATCAATCTTCTGCCATAATTCCCCAAGAATCTCCTTCGCACAGGATTTGATTCCCTTTTTCTGATGGATCACAAGCTCCTTCAGCCGCTACAGCCCGTAAACGCCCCGGTTCCCACCTGCATCAGCGTATCCGAAAATTCCAGTCGTTCCAGTTTTTTGCATCCATAAAAAATATATCTTCCGATTTCCTTCAGTGTATCGGGAAAAACGATCTCCTGCACTTCCTCCCCGGCAAGAAGTCTCTCTTCTCCGAACGAAATTACATCTTCGCTCTCCCAGGTTTCTGCATCTTCTTCTCCGTCCTTATGTGCAGAAAACGCATACGGCGCCGCACTGACTACCGGAAGACCCTTGATCTCTTCCGGCAGCACGATCCGGTCATCGGTACCATAACACCGAACGATCTCTATTGCATTATTTTTAATTCTGTAATGTATTTTCATCGTACACTTTCTTCCCTATGTCACAATAATAAAAATTTCTGTTTCCTATTGTAGACTTATTCCAAACAAAAAACAACCCATCGGACCACTGATGGCAAGTCAGTATCCTGCGGGTTGTTCGTTTCTTTTATCATAAGGTTGGAGGAATTGCTATATTTTTATCGGTCTATACTTTGAGTTTTTTCTCTTCAGGATTTAAAGTTTCCTGTAACTTCCATACCATATCCGGCTGTTCCGGAAGATAGGTAACGTTAGGTCTCCAGGTCGCGATCACGGTATCTTTAGAATTGACCCAGAAGGAATACTCTTCCTGTAGGAAGTGTTGAGCAGTCCCACAGACAGATATAACGTTTCCTGATCCATTCCATAAGCAATGCTGTGATATCTCTTTGTAAAATCATCCGGATAAAGATCGTTCTGTTTCCAGCTCTTAAATCCTGCATAAGCAATCTTTTTCTCACCCTGGACTATCATTTCCAGACGCAGTTTACATCCTTCCGGAATGATCTTTGCACTTTCAATGTTTCTCGGATTTTCTGTAAAAATAATCTCCCGGTTAAATAATCCACTGAGTTCTTTTTCCGCAGTTTTCAGTCTGCCTTCCGGCTGTGGCAGAGAAAGGCTTTTTATTTTTGCTTCCAGATATTTCTCTCCTTCTTCCCGTTTTTCTTCCGGGCAAGGTATGGAAACTGCTTCCTTCATATATTTAAGGCAGATATCTGCCGCAAGATATTCTCTCGCACCTGCGGTAATGCCAATAGCAACCGGAAGTTCCCGGAAGCACACCAAATACTGTCCAAATGCTCCTTCTGCCGCAAAGATCTCTTTTCCTGCTTTGATGTGATATGCATAATGAGTCAGTGCTTTTTTCTCATCTCCGGGAATTACGACTCTTGACTGTCCCATCTCTTCGATCCACCACTGTGGCACCAGCTGCTCACCCTTCCAGTTTCCTTTCTGGAGAAGGAGCTGTGCCAGTGTGGAAATCTGATCTGCGGTCAGATACATACCCCAGCCACCGGTATTATGTCCCTCAGGACTTGTAAGCCAGTTGATCTTTCCAAAACCAAGTTTGTCAAAAACACGTTTCTGCATAATGGACAGACAGTTTTCACCCATAACTTTGGTCACGATCCTGGAAAGTGTATAGCTGCATCCGGAATCATAATGAAAAACTTTTCCGATATCTTCTTTCAGCTTAGGCTGTCCAAGCCAGTTCTTCTCCCAGTCTTTTTCCAGTCTGGAAAACCATACATTATTACAGCATTCCGGGGAACCGGCCTGCATGGTAAGAAGATCATATACGGTAATATTTTCCAGGGCTTCATCATATTCATCCGGAAGATCTTCTCTCACATAATCCAGAAATTTATCCTCCAGATGAAGTTTTCCCTCATCCACCGCAAATCCAACACAGATACTTGTTCCGATCTTTGATAAAGAATGCATCATCTGCGGCTCTTCCATTGAGAAAGGTGCCCAGGCTCCTTCAACAACCTTTTCTCCTTTATACCGTACAGAAATATTGTGTAATTCTACGGTGTTCTCAAGTTCCTCAAGCATTTTTGCCAGCTTGAACGGATTTAATTCATTCATTTTTTTCCTCCTCTGCAGGCTGCCATATGGATGTCTCGATACGGATTCCACCTTTTCTGGTGAGATATACACCAATCAGGATCAATGCAACCATAACTATAACAGCAGATACTGCATATACAAGTTTAATACTGAAAATTCCTTTTACAAAAATAATCGTGTAAATGATGATACTGATGGTACAGAATACGTAAAGTCCTGCACTGGAAAGGTGAAATTTGTTCTTCTTCCAGGTATCCGGATATTTCTTCGGAAGACGTGAAATTGCATACACAACTGTAACATTCATAAAAAATGTGATCACCTGGAAAATATTTGTGATCGTCACGATACTCATATCAAAAATGATCGGAAGCAACACTACGATCAGTGTGTAGGTATAGATCAGGTACGGTGCTCCGAAACGGTTTTCCTTCAGAATTCCTTTCGGCAGCCATCCATCCTTGGCAGCCTGAGCGATCGGATATCGTACATCATTAAATACACCATTCAAAGTAGTGATGATTGCCATGATCGGTCCGCCGATCATAAAAAGTTTATACACAATACCAGGAAGGATCTCCTGTGCTGCCGGAAGGATTGTTTCCACACCTGCAACCTCATCGTGAGGAAGCACCCCACCTGTAACCATCGCAAGGCCCACATAAATAAAAAGCAGACATGGCACGCAGGACATTGCCGCAAACGGAACATCTTTCGTTGCTCTTTTCGCGTCTTTACCATACCACAGAACATTGTAGTAACCATTTGCGGAATTGATAAGAAGAAGTGCCGCCAGCATAAAGCCTTTAAAGCCGCCGGTAAACATCTTATCTCCTGAAAAATCAAAGATCGGCTGTCTGATCTGTGTAAGTCCGAAAACAACATACAGAACCATTGTGATCAGAAGAACCGTTGATAATATCTTGCTTACCTTTGCAAAAATATCCATTCCCAGAAGATTCAGAACAAACAGGATAACAACACCTGCGATTGCCAGTGCTTTCACTGTAATTCCCGGGAGGAGATTATTCAAATACAATCCCAGTGCCAACGCAAAAGAACTGTTGAGGATCGGCGTTACCAGTTTCGTATAAGCTACCAGACCTCCGGTGCTAACTCCGGAAAGGTTCGTTACGATGGAATACGGGCCTCCTGCCACGCGCATGGTCCCACCAAGAATAATATACGGAAAAACCATAAAGAATCCCATGACAATCGCTGTCAGATAAGCAAGCCATACAGAATAACCGGTATAAGCCATTGCCGGTCCGATCAGAGTTACCATTCCGGAGCCGATTACCATTCCTACTGCGATCGCAAAAAGATCACCACGCTCAAGTATACCCGGTTTCGGTTCCGGCTTGTTCACAATTATGTTCTTGTCGTTCATTTCATTGCGCCTTTCTTTACTTTTTTACTTTTTATTTTTATATTGTATACATAAAGAATAGTGAAAAACGCCGTAACTGTCAATAACAATTAACAATTTCGGCGTTTTGTAAAAATTATCTGTTCTGTTTTTGTATACTTTTTACAGAAAAATGGTGATTTCTACAGCCTAATTATACCGTTGCACAAAGTTCTCACAACTGCTTTTTATATGTTTCTGCATACGCAGATAACATTCCATAGCATCACCTTTTCGAATACTTTCTACAATTTCCTCATGCTCTTTCAGAGATTTTCTTACGTACTCTTCTTCATTTACCAGTACGCCTCTGGACAGTCCGTTCCACAGTTCTGACAGCATATTTTTAAGTTTATCATTTCCTGCTGCTGTCCATAATTCCATGTGCAAAGTCTGATTGAGACTTGAATAACTTTCAAAATCACCTTTTTCTATCTCTTCTCTGGAAACCTTGAGGATCTGATCAATCCTCTGAAGATCGATCTTATTTTCACAACACAAAACACAAGCTTCACTTTCCAGTGCCGCCCGCACCTGAAAATGTTCGCGGATCGTTTTTTCATTCACTCCAAGAACTACTGCACGTTTATTTCGCTCCAGTTCCAGAAGTCCATCTCTTGCCAGAATCTGAAAGGCTTCTCTTGTAGGTGTAATGGACACTCCAAGTTCCTGCGCAGTACTTTCCAGTGTCAGAATTTCCCCCGCCGGAATTTTTTTTGAAAGAATTGCCTCTCTGAGATTCGCCGCAATCTTTTCTCTTATGGGTAAAGTCTTTATTGGTTTAAGTCCCAGCATGTATATACTCCTGTTCTTATAGATCTTTTTTATTTAGATGAATATTAACAGTATTCTATTCTAGCGTATTTTTACTGTATTGTAAATTCCCATTAAGACAGGTACCCACATTCTTGCAGGAGACTTAATTGACTTACACATTTTATAAATACTGGCTGAACTCCACTTTCTCCTTATTCGGTCCCTCAATAGTAAAGAACTTCACACCATTCTCCCAGAACGGCAGGAAATGGACTTCATCATTGGTAGTATTCAGTCCGGCTGCTGTCACCAGCTCGTGGACTTTCTTCACATCCTTCACATCAATGGCAACATGGTCAATGGCGCCAGATTCCATTTTTGCTGCTTTGTTCTCGTAAGTCTCGATCACAAGATTTCCAAGCTTCAGGAAAGCAACCTTCTCATTGGCAGCCTCGTTCACCGTCTGGAAAGCGATCTTAAATCCCAGTGCCTCATAAAATTTAATGGTTGTCTCAATATCATTGGTTGGCACACCTACGTGCTGAACTCCGTTCATCTGATCTTTTAAATTCATTTCAAAACCCCATCCTTTCATAAATCTGACATACTCATAAACACAATCGCTTCGCAATTTAGATTCAACTCTGCTACAGTTTTATGAATACGATCACTTTGCAATTCTGCGTTCCACCTGTGCAAGCTCCGGCATTGCCGGGATCGCACCTTTTTTCTCCACGCAGAGACTGGCCACTGCATTGCCGAAACGGGCAAATTCCTTCAGATCCTCCTGGGTCAGCTCGTCCAGATGTTTCTCTGCTGTGCTGACTTTGTACAGGAAACCGCCCCAGAAAGAATCTCCGGCTCCGTTCGTGTCTGCGATCTGTTTCACTGCAAATCCCGGTACCATACAGCCGCCATCCTTGCCGTAAAGATATGCTCCTTCGCCGCCAAGTGTAACTGCCACAACTTTCACGCCCTGGCTGTACAGTGCTTCTGCTGCTTCCCGGACATCCTTATGATCTGTCAGAAGTTCTGTCTCTTCATCCGAAATCTTCATAAGATCCACATAGGGAACCAGGCTTCTCATATGCTTCTTCGCTGTCTTTTCATCCGGCCACAGAGATGCACGGTAATTGGGATCGTAAGAAATCACGCTGCCCTTGTTTTTTACTCTTTTTACCGCATAAAACGTGGTATCTCTTGCAGGCTGATCCGTCAGGGACAGGGATCCAACATGAAAAATATGGGTATGATCCAGCACATCCACATCCACTTCTTCCTTCTGGATCTTCGTATCCGCTCCCGGTTTTCTTGCAAAAGAGAAAGTCCTCTCTCCAGTCTCGCTGACTTCCACAAAAGCCAGTGTAGTAAAATAATTTTCGTCCAGGAGCATACCCTTGGTATCCACGTTTTCTTTCTCAAGAACAGATTTCAGGAACTTTCCGTGCATATCTTTTCCTGCTTTACCGATAAATGCAGTATGAGCTCCCAGTCTGCTGGCTGCAACTGCAACATTGGCAGGTGCACCGCCCGGATTTCTGGCATACAGCATCTGTCCATCCTCATTGATATCCTGAGATGTAAAATCGATCAGGATCTCACCAAAGGTTGTGATATCATAGATGGATCTTTTCACAGCATCTCCTGTGTCCACAATAAGGTTCTGATCAAGCAGCTGAAAAAGGATCTTCTCGCATTCTTTCTCATTATCTGTATGTATATGAAGCTCTCCCTCGTCAAACTCAGGCATACTTAAGACACCAAGCATAGACTTCGCATTTACAACATAACGGCCATAACATAATTCTACATCATAGGGGATGGATTCTGCAATACTTACCAGCTTTCTTGCATTCTGCATTGTACCTAAAATTACTTTTACTATCATTTTTGTCTACTCTCCTATGCAAAATACTTACATAAACCGTTCTCGTAACCCTGGTTTTATTTTACATATTTATGAATAGTTGCCTTTACAGCTCCGGGTCCTGCGATCATCTCACGGAACATATCCTCGATCTTCTCTCCGACACCATCTTTATAAAGGTCTGTGAAGAACAATCTCTCATTGGAAAGGATCGGCTTCAGCTGATCCTTGAAGGTTTCCGGTTTTCCGATCACGATATCGCCAAGCTGCTCTGTGATCTCCTCATTCATCGGGTCCGGTGCAAGCTCAAATTTGTTTCCTTCGTCATCTACAGCCAGCATGTATCTCAGCCAGCCTGCGATTCCCAGCGGGATTGCTGTCAGTCTGGAAGCATCTCCAAATTTCTTCACATATGCTTTTACAGTCTCACCGAAACGGATACCTACCATCTGGGACACATCTACAGCCAGACGAAGGTTGGTATCTCCAAGATACTCATTCGGGAAACGGTCATTAAAGAGTTCATCCACAAATGCCTGCGGGGAAAGGATTCCAGGATCTGCAACTACCGGAAGTCCCTCGTCATAAGCAACCATACGGGCCATTTTCATCATATCTTCGTTCGTGTTCAGCATATGTGCAAACAGATCATAGCCAAGTACCACACCAAGAGGGCCGGTTGCGGAATGTACAGGATTCAGGCATACGGTTACTTTCATTCTCTCGGAAAGATTGACGGTATTTCTGTCCGCCATATATACGCCGAAGCCTTTTTCCAGAGCAGGGCGTCCGTTAGGGAAGCTGTCCTCGATAACAAGATACTGTGGCTTCTCAGCATTAACAAATGGTGCTATGTATGTCTTCTTTCCTGTGATCACCGGCTGCATGTCTTCAACGCCAAGCTTCTCAAGGTCTGCTGCGATCTGCTCGCTTGGACGAGGTGTGATCTTGTCGATCATGGTCCACGGGAATGCAACCACCTTCTCGTCCGTTACATAATCTACGAAGCCATCATCTACGAAGCCCGCTTTATGCCATTCCTCTGTCATAGTCAGCACGGACTCACGAAGCTTGGCGCCGTTCTGTGAGCAGTTGTCCATGGATACCAGGGCGATCGGATATTTCCCTGCTTTATATCTCTCATTCAGCATAGCCACAAGAACTGCCATTGCTCCCGTTGCCTTATCCGGTCCGTTCTTAATATCTGCTTCCACAAACGGGAACCATGTTCCGTCTGCTTTCTGGAGTGCATAACCCTTTTCTGTGATAGTGAAGGAAACCAGCTGCAGGGATTTAGCCGCAAAAATTTCTTTCAGGCGGTCCCATTGTCCAGCATCAGATGACTGTGCTTTCACTGCTTCTGCAAGCGCCCCAAGAACTTTGTATTCACGGTTCCATCACCGTGGAGAATGACATTTAAGCCAAGGTTGTCATATGGCGCGTAAATCTTATCTACTACATCATAATCAAAGGTCTCTACACATGTGATGCCTCTGTCAAGAACTCCCCCTTCCAGAAGACCATCTGCAATACCTCCGATAAATACACGGAAGATATTTCCGATTCCGAAATGTACCCAGCCTGGCTCCTTCTTCGCTTTCTCAGTAACTGCCTCTACATCGTATCCTGGAAGATTGATGCCTGCTTTCTCCCATGCTTCACGCTCTTTGATTCCTTCTCTTGTTAATTTCATGATAGAACCTCCTTTTTTTCGTTCATTTCGTTATTTATGTCTTTTACTTATGTTTATGTCTTAACTGTAAGTAGAGTATAAAACTTTCCTTTTTAAAAATCTATTGGCAAAGCGTCTAATTTTACTCTTATTTTTTTGTTTACTTTTACCCGTTCTCCCCTACATTGCATTTCCCGCAAATTTATACTAAAATACATTTAACAAATGTAGCAAGAATTCTCTCACCTCTTCAGGTGGTGAGATGAATTGCACATCGGAGCATGTCTGCTCAAAAAAATCTCTATAGTATAAAAGAAACACTTGTTCTCCCTTCCCTGATGTAGTATACTGAAAAGAACAATTAGTTCATAAATACATATCCGTTGATATAAGAAAAAGGATGATAAATATAATGGAGTTAGACCATGAAAGATGCATTCTGGGGTCAGATATTCTGTCTGCTCAGTACAGGCGGAGCAACGATTGAAACGATACGGCAGTATATAGAAAGCCAGGGTGAGAAGAATGAACCGCGCCGTAAAAATAAGGATTTATCCAAATAAAGAGCAGAGAGTTCAGATAGAGCAAACAATCGGCTGCAGCCGCTTTATCTATAACCAGATGCTTGCAGATAAGATCAGCTATTACCAGAAAGAAAAAAAGATGCTCCGGAACACAC
>ENA-OQBT01000004-OQBT01000004.1-human-gut-metagenome-genome-assembly--contig:-NODE-4-length-147128-cov-12.760553_pt1 | contig 147128 bp, 170 predicted proteins | sample MGYA00242749_ERZ504557 | MGnify/ENA primary metagenome ERZ504557 (study PRJEB26092, sample SAMD00036243) | human gut metagenome | host: Homo sapiens | study: EMG produced TPA metagenomics assembly of...
CTGCTCTAATCCGCTGGCTACTCGCGCAACGCCATCTCATTTATTTACGCCACCTGATGACCGGTGGCCGGTGCGCGAGACAGGATTCGAACCTGCGACCTGCTGATCCGTAGTCAGCTGCTCTAATCCGCTGGGCTACTCGCGCAACGTTGCTTGTTTTCGGCAACTCGAATAAGATACACCCAAATGGCCGCGCAGCAAAATCTCGGCGTGTCGCGCCTGTTTTCGTGGATTTCGCACCGGCATCCATACTTGCTTCAACCCTACGAAATCTGAACTCTCGCACATACGACGCGCAACACGCCGAATGCACTACGCGGCACGTCTGCGAGGAATCTCCTCCGTGGAAACCTTCAATAGTTTCGGAGTGCCGGAACCATTGACGGACGCCTCATCCACCACCACCTCCGATACGCCAGTCACGCTTGGTAGCTGGAACATCGTGTCCTCCAAGGTTTTTTCGATAATCGATCGAAGGCCTCGGGCGCCCGTGCCCCTGCGAATCGAAGTGGCCGCGATCTGCCGCACCGCCCCCTCAGTGAACGTCAACGTCACCCCGTCAATCGCAAACAACTTCTGATACTGCTTGACCAGTGCGTTCTCCGGTGCGACCAGAATGCGCGCCAAATCATCCTCCGTAAGCTCCTCAAGCACGCTCACCACCGGCAATCTACCGATGAATTCAGGCAATAAACCGAAATCGGCAAGATCGTCGGCCGAAGCCTGGGCAAGCAGCTCACGATTCAGCACCTCATGATCATGCCACGCGGCACCAAATCCGCTTTCACGAGCGCCCAAACGCTGCGCCACAATATCGGCAAGCCCGACAAACGCGCCGCCGCAGATAAACAGAATGTCACGAGTGTCGATCTGCACCGTCTCCATCTCACGATGCTTACGCGAACCCTCCACCGGCACGGATGCCACAGTACCTTCCAGAATCTTCAGCAGAGCCTGCTGCACGCCCTCACCGGACACATCTCGCGTAATAGACGTGTTCTCGCCGCTCTTACGCGCTATCTTGTCGATTTCGTCAATATAGACGATGCCCTGCTGCGCTCGCGCCACATCGCCGTCAGCGGCCTGTATAAGCCGTTGCAGTACGGTTTCCACATCGTCGCCCACATACCCCGCTTCAGTGAGTGTGGTGGCGTCGGCGATGACGAACGGCACATTCATGACCTTCGCCAGCGTCTGCGCAAGATACGTTTTGCCCACGCCGGTCGGCCCCAGCAGCAGGATATTCGATTTGGACACCTGCACGCCGGCCAGTGGATCGTCGCTCGCATGCGCCGCACGATCGCGCAATGCCGCGGATTCGCGCATTTCCATATTGACGCGCTTGTAATGGTTGTATACGGCCACGGAAAGCGTTCTTTTAGCGGATTCCTGCCCGACCACGTAGTTGTCGAGATAGGCGCTGATCTGTGCGGGTTTCGGCAGCTGCAATGTGTTCAGCTGGGCGTCTTTGACACGTTCTTCGGAAATGATGTCGACGCACAGTTCGATGCATTCGTCGCAAATGGCCGCACCTGATCCGGTAACGAGCTTACGTACCTGATTTTCGGTTTTGCCGCAGAACGTGCATCGTGACACTTCATCGTTGTAGCTGACCACTCGTCCCATTCGCACCCCTTTGTTTGCCGTACCTGCCATTGAGCAATCGCCATCATGCAATCATCATTGAAGAACAGCATACCCCTGCCACGCCCGGCAGGGGTATTGATTTGTGAAGATGCGACTTCAGATGGAACCTCGCATATGCGCCGTTCAGCTACGGTGTTCCAGCACTTCGTCGACAATGCCGTATTCCTTGGCCTCAGGTGCGGTCAGGAAGGTGTCGACCTCGATGTCTTTGCGAATCTTCTCCACATCGCGACCGGTATGCTTGGCCAGCGTGTTCTCAAGCCATTCACGCATACGCAGCATTTCCTTGGCTTGGATTTCGATTTCCGTCGCCTTGCCGAAGCCTGATCGATGGCCGGCTGATGGATGAGCACGCGCGCGTTCGGCAGCATCAGACGCTTGCCCTTGGCTCCGGCGGCCAGCAGAATGGCGGCTGCGGAAGCGGCCTGTCCAAGGCATACGGTCTGCACATCCGGCTTGATGTACTGCATGGTGTCGTAGATGGCGGTCATAGCCGTCATGGAACCGCCCGGAGAGTTGATGTACATCATCACATCACGGTTCGGATCCTGCTTTCGAGCACCAGGAGCTGAGCCATAATGTCGTCGGCGGAAGTGTCGTCGACCTGCACGCCCATGAAGATGATGCGGTCTTCGAACAAGCGGGTGTACGGATCCTGCCTTTTGAAACCGTACGGGGTCTTCTCTTCGAACTGCGGCAGAACATAACGGTTCTGCGGCGCGAAAGCGGCTTCGCGGGCTGCTGCAGCCTGGAAACCAACCACTCCGGTCGGTCCTGCGAGACGCTCTGCGCGGGCTACGAATCGGGATTCTTCGCTTGCCATGTTCACTCTCCCTTGGTGGCGTTCATCGTGTCGTGCGTGGAAACGAGCTTATCCACAAAACCGTATTCCAGCGCTTCCTGCGCGGTGAACCAGTGGTCGTACTCGTTGTCGCGGTAGATTTCCTCAACGGTATGGCCGGTCTGTTCGGCAGTCAGCTCGCTCATGGTCTTCTTCATGTCCATGATCAGTTCAGCGTTGATGCGCACGTCGGTGGCGGTGCCGCCGATGCCGCCGGACGGCTGGTGCATCAGCACACGGGCATGCGAGGTCAGGAATCGCTTGCCCTTGGTGCCGGAGCTCAGCAGGAACTGGCCCATGGATGCGCACATGCCCAAGCCGACGGTCGCCACGTCAGGTCGATAAGCTGCATGGTGTCGTAAATGGCCATGCCTGCGGTGATGGAACCACCCGGGGAATTGATGTACAGCCAAATATCCTTCTTCGGATCTTCAGCTGCCAGCATCAGCATCTGTGCGCAGATGCGATTGGCCATTTCGTCCTTGACTTCCTCGCCCATCCAAATGATGCGGTCTTTCAGCAGACGGTTGAAAATCGGATCGGCGGGTCCGGCCGGCATATCTTCGCCGGCCATGACGGGCAGGGGTGCACTGAGGTTGCTCACCTTGTCTCCTTTTCCTATGTTCTCTATAGTTTCACAGCCTACCGCTTCGAAGCGACGGGTGGTGAAATTGCGCTCACAGTGGAGTCTTCACGCTAGAACAAACCTTACTTGACGATGGTGTTGTATTCGGGAACGCCCATATAGTTGTAGCTCACTTCCACGTTTTTGGCCGATGCCGCGGTCACGTTGGTATACCACAACGGAATCACCGGCAAATCCTTCAGCAACACACGTTCGCTCTGCCGATACAGGCTCACGGCCTTGTCCAGATCGGTTTCGGCCGCAGCCTGATCAATCAGCGCATCGAATTCAACACTCTTGTAATCGCCGTTGTTCAGTCCCTTGCCATCCGCGGCCGAAGAATCATATGCCTGCACCAAGTAGCCTTCCGGATGCGGATAATCGGATTGCATGCCCGATTTGAATGCCGCGTCGATGGTGCGCTCCTGAATGGCGCTGCGCAGTTCCTTGGACGTGGCGAACGGATAGCTTTCCGCATCGATGCCAAGCGCGTTGCGAATGGAATTGGCCGCAGCCTCCACCCACTCCTTATCGGTGCCATCGGCGCTGTATGCGATGCGGAACGTTCCGCTCCATGGCGAAATCGCATCCGCCTTCGCCCACAATTCCTCGGCTTTCGTCTCATCATATGCGAGCACGCCATCCGTGTCGAGATCGGTGTCATATCCCTTGATCACCGGCGCAAGGAAATCGGTGGCGGGCGTTACCGTGCCACCGAAAATCGCATTGGCGATATTCTCACGGTCAATGGCATGCGCGATGGCTTGACGCCGATACTTGCCTTCCTCACCTTGGAAATGCTTGAGATTCTGCGAAATCGTAAATGCTGAGAACGACGGACCGGGCTTGCTGACGGCGGTGATGTTCTTTTCGTTCTGATAGGTTTTCAACGCGGAAGTCGGAATGGCATCAAGCACGTCAAGATTGTCTGCCAGCAGATCCGAATAGGCCGCGTCAAGACTTTGATACACCTTGAAATCGATGCCTGCGTTCTTGACTTCGCGCGGCCCCTTGTAGGAGTCGTCTTTTTCAAGAATGATTTCTTCGCCGCTTTTGTACGCCTTCAGCTTGTACGGACCGTTGCCAATCGGCTTTTGCCCGTATTCCTTGGGATTCTTGATGACTTCGGATGGCATCGGCAGAAACGCGATATCTCCGATTTTGTACAGGAACGCCGAATTCGACGCTTTGAGCTTGACCTTCAGCGTAGTGTCGTCGACCACGGTAAGGCCTGACAATTGCGCGGTTTTGGAACCACTTGCATCCTGCAGCTCATCATAGCCCTGAATATCTTCGAAAATGGAGGCTCCGACCTGTCCATTGGCAGCATTGGCCGCGAACGACCAGCTTTTCGCGTACGTGTCGGCGGTGATCTTCTCACCATTGGAGAACGCCAGATTCGGTTTAAGCGCGATGGTGTATTCGGAAGCGTCGTCATTCGGCGTGATCGATTCGGCCTCGACCAACGTCTCATTACCTTCCGCATCGAAAGTGACCAGGCCGTCATACAGCTGGCTGACGATTTTCCAACCGGCCATATCGCTGGTGTCACTTGGCAGCAAGCCATTCGATGGTTCCGTGATATTGACGCTGACCACCTTATCGGCACTGGTGACTTCCTGCTGGGAATCCTTCGCCTCCACGGATCCACAGCCCGCAAGCAGCGCAACTATGGAAAGCGCCGCCGTAATCGGCTTGAGCAGACCGGTAGTGATGCCGCTATACGGGTGTTGTAGTCTCATTGCTGTCCTCTCAATAACACGGTAGAGACAGCATAGCAAGCCGATATTCCTTGACGGAACGCTTTCCTCACTTTACGCTACAGGCTTTTTCTATAGCCTGCTATTACGTTTCGCACCAATACGGAACGCCGCAATCAAGCAACAGATGGCAATGGCCACGATACCAATCATGGTAGCGAACGTCCAGCTGCCACCGACAGCCGTAGCGTGACGGAACGTGGTGCTCCCCTCTTCGCCTGCGCCAGCCTGAGCCACCGACAGAATCGTGGAGAACAGCGCGGTGCCTGCCGCGCCGCCGAACTGCAGGCAGGTGTTGAACACGGCATTGCCGTCCGGCATGAACTGAGGTGCGATGTTACGCAACGCATTGGTCATGATATTGGAAAAACCAAGCGAATAACCAAATCCGAAAATGAAGTAGAAACCGGCAAGCGTGACGGGTGTCAGTCGCATGGAAAATACCAGCAGCAGAATCGGCCCACAAATCGCGGCGAAAAACGCGCCGAGAATCGGACGCACCGGTCCGAAACGGTCGTACAGCATACCTCCCACCGGTGCGAAAAACGCGCCGATCAGCGCACCCGGCAGCACCAACGCGCCGGACAGGAACGCGCTGGTTCCCAACGAAAGCTGCGCCACATTGGTGATCACATAACCGAAACCGATGCCGACGATCGGCAGCAGCATGTAGGCGATCAAATGTAACAACACCATCGGGTCACGCAGCCAGCCCAAACGGATCAGCGGCGAAAACGAACGCTTCGACGACCAGCCGAAAAACAGCAATGCCCCCAATCCAACGATCAGACTCACCACGGCGAACACTGCCGACACCGTGCGCTGCCGCCGGAAACCGCGGCGCTGACGGCCACTCCAGCTTGGTTCAGGAACATCACCAATCCGCACAATGCAAGCACAATCGACACGAACTGCAACGAATTGAGACGCGCCTCTTCCGTCGGGCGATGCTGTTCGACGCATTTTAAACCGACCGGCAACGAGACCAGCAGAATGATCGGAATGACAATCACGAAAATCGCACGCCATGGCAGAATGCTCGACACCGCGCCACCAACGGTCGGACCAATTGCCGGAGCGACGGTGATGACCAGCGAACCGACGCCCATCAAACGACCGACTTTGCTCTTTGGCGACTGTTCAAGAATGATGTTGATCATCAACGGCGTGGCCACACCGGAACCCATGCCTTGAATCACACGGGCAATGAGAATGACCGGGAACGCATGACCGACGATCATAATGAGCGAGCCGAGCACGGCAAGCGCCACCGCGGCAAGGAACAACGTGCGGTGCTTGAAACGACGGTTAAGGTACGACGACAACGGCATGGTGGCCGCGACCACCAGCAGGTAGATGGTGGTGATCCACTGCACGGTTGCGGTGTCGACGTTGAATTCCCGCATGAGTTGCGGGAAAAGCACCGTCATCACGGTTTCGGTGAGAATGCCGATGAAGGCGAGGGAGCCGACCGCCACGATGGCTCCAATGAGCTTGCCGGGAATGCGTTCGTCCGGCATTTTCCTGACGTTTTCACTACTGTTTCGACTGATATGGCTGGTGGTTTCGAGCGTTGTATTCCGTTCTTGCATAATCACTTTCCGCGCACTTTTTCCTGCGGCCATGTGCGACGCCGCGATTGACGCATGGGCCTTGCTCATAGCAAGCAGGCATCAACCCCAACGAAGAATTTTAGCGGACCCCTAGTCCAACGACAACGAAGAATGAGAACTGACACCACACTAGGCTCGATCAGAGTTACCGGTTTGACCACCGTTCTTCTCATGCAGGATTTTGCGAATTTTCTCCAGTCTCGGTTTGATCTCATGCTCGTAGCCGCGATCGTTCGGATGGTAGTATTCCCGCCCTGCCAGCTCGTCCGGCATGTATTGCTGCGGAGCCACGGCTCCCGGCCAATCATGAGCGTACCGATACCCCTCATGATTGCCCCAACTTTTCATCAGGGCGGTCGGCGCATTCCTTAGGTGCAAGGTACCTGACCGATCAATCCCGCGTCCACATCGGCGAGCGCGCTGTTGATGGCGTTGTAGCTGGCGTTCGACTTCGGAGCGGTGGCAACGGCGAGCGCGGCTTCCGCGAGAATGATGCGCGCCTCGGGCATGCCGATCATGGACACGGCTTGTGCCGCCGCGACGGTGACCTGCAGTATCTGCGGAGCCGCCATACCGACTTCCTCGGAAGCTGCGATCATAATGCGCCGTGCGATGAATCGCGGATCCTCGCCGGCGCGCAACATCCGTGCCAAGTAGTGCATGGTGGCGTCCGGGTCGGATCCACGCATGGATTGATGAATGCGGAAATCACATCGTAATGGTCGTCGCCGTCTTTGTCATAGCGCACGGTGGCCACGTCCATGACCTGCGATACCACGTCGGGAGTGATGATTGGCCGTTTCGTACCTTTTTTGCGTGCTTTGTCTCCGGTAAGCGCCCCCGCGGCGGCTTCAAGGATCGTCAGTGTTTTTCGCGCGTCGCCTCCGGCCATACGCACGATTTCGTCAACGGCTTCGTCGTTGATTTTGACTTCGTTTTTAAGTCCACGCTCGCTTTCGATGGCCCTGTTGATGAGCGTTTTCAGGTCGTCGGGTTCCAGCGATTCGAGTTTGACGACCACGGATCGGCTTAACAACGGTTTGATGATGGAAAAGCTTGGATTTTCGTGGTGGCCGCAATGAAAGTGACGTCACGGTTTTCCACGCTTGGCAGCAATGCATCCTGCTGCGATTTGGAGAATCGGTGCACTTCGTCGATGAACAGTACCGTTTCCTTGCCCTCCGCGACAAGACGATCATGGGCGCGTCTGAGTACATCCCGCACGTCCTTGACGCCGGAGGTGACTGCGGAAAGCTCTTCGAAGACTCGACCGGACTGTTTGGCCACAATATAGGCAAGCGTGGTTTTGCCGACTCCGGGAGGTCCAAACAGAATAATGGAACTCGGCGCGGTCAGCGAGCCTTTGGACGCCGGATTGGCGAGTCTGCGCAGAGGAGAGCCCTGTCCCAGCACCCGCGATTGGCCCACCACTTCGTCCACGCTCGACGGACGCATGCGCACGGCCAGCGGGCGTGTCATATCTTCGGGAGCGTCCATCGCACCAAACAAATCCTCAGTCATAATTTCTACTGTACCGCAACATACGCAATAATTCGAACACACGTTCGACATTTGAGTTCATGCCAGCCGCTAGACTGGCAATCATGGCTGACGATACGAATTACGGTTCTTTGGGCGCCTTGGCGCCGAATTGGAGCGATGGCGAGCGCAACATCGACACGGACGAGATCTACGAACGCTTTTTCGAGTGGGTGGCGGACGTCAAAGGTGTTGAGCCGTGGCCCCATCAGGAAGAGGCCATCATGGACCTGCTCGCGGGCGATCATGTCATTTTGAACACGCCCACCGGCTCCGGCAAATCACTGGTGGCGTTGGGTATGCATTTCGCTGCGTTGTGCACGGGCCGTCGCTCGTATTACACGGCTCCGATCAAGGCGTTGGTGTCTGAGAAATTCTTTGATTTGGTGGAGGTGTTCGGTCGTGAGAACGTCGGCATGATCACCGGAGACACGCACATCAACGCCGATGCGCCGATCATCTGCTGCACTGCGGAGATTCTTGCGAACCAGGCATTGCGTGAGGGCCGTCATGCCGATGTCGGCTGTGTGGCGATGGACGAATTCCATTATTATGGCGATTCGGAGCGTGGTTGGGCTTGGCAGGTTCCGCTGCTGACATTGCCGAACACGCAGTTTTTGCTGATGAGCGCCACATTGGGCAACGTCGATGCGATTGCCGACAAATTGGAGGACATGACGGACACGGACGTCGACATCATCGCCGATGCGCCGCGTCCGGTACCGTTGACGTACGAGTACACGCTTGACCCGTTGGAGAAAACCGTCGAACTGGCCTTCGGCAGAGGGGAAACGCCGATCTATGTGGTGCATTTCTCTCAGGATGCCGCATTGGAGACGGCGAACGCTCTGGCGAGCACGGGAGTGTCCAGCAAGGAGCAACGTGCGGCCATTGCGGAGGCGATCAAGGGCACGAAGTTCACCACGGCGTTCGGTAAGATTCTGCAGCGTCTGCTGCGTACCGGCGTGGGTATCCACCATGCGGGCATGCTTCCCCGCTATCGCCGTCTGGTCGAGCAACTCGCCCAGCAGGGTCTTCTTCCGGTGATCTGCGGCACTGACACGTTGGGTGTCGGCATCAACGTGCCCATTCATTCCGTGGTGTTGACCGCATTGACCAAGTTCGATGGCACGAAGATGCGCAAGCTGCGTGCCCGCGAATTCCATCAGATCGCGGGGCGTGCGGGACGTATGGCTTCGACACGGAGGGCTTGGTCATCGCCGAGGGTCCGGAATTCGAAATCGAGAACGCCAAGGCCCTCGCCAAAGCGGGCAACGACCCGAAGAAGCTCAAGAAAGTCAAGCGCAAGAAGGCGCCTGAGGGCTTCGTCACGTGGAATGAGAACACGTTCGATAAGCTGATCGACGCGGACCCTGAAACTTTGGTGCCGCATATGAAGGTCACGCATTCCATGGTGTTGAACGAAGTGGCGCAGGGCGGCGACGCACGCTACCGCATCGATCGCCTGATCGACGATTCTGCGCAGACTCCGGAACAGAAGGAGCGTCTTCATGATCGTGCCGACGAGATCTTCCAGACCTTGTTCGACACGAATGTGATCGAAACGGAAGACCGCGATGATGGCGGCAAGGACTATTTCATGACCGTCGACATGCCGGATGATTTCGCGCTTGACCAGCCGTTGAGCCCGTTCCTGCTGGCTGCGTTGGAACTGCTTGATCCGGAATCGGAAAGTTACGCGCTTGACGTGATTTCCATGGTGGAAGCCACGTTGGAGGATCCGAAGCAGGTGTTGCGCGCGCAGGAACGTCAAGCCCGCGACGCGGCGATGATCCGCATGAAGGAAGACGGTCTTGACTATGACGAACGTATGGACCGCTTGCAGGAGATCACGTATCCGAAACCATTGGAAGACATGCTTCAGGCTGCGTTCGACGAATACCGTCACGATGTGCCTTGGGCCAATGATTATTGGTTGAGCCCGAAATCGGTGATCCGGGACATGGTCGAAACGGCCTCCGATTTCACCGGTTACATAGCGCGCTACAATATCGCCCGCTCCGAAGGCACGCTGCTGCGCTATCTGTCTGACGCATATCGCGCGTTGGCGCGTACCGTTCCTTTGGAGAAGCGCAACGAACAGTTACGGGACATCATCTCCTGGCTGCGCGTTGTGGTTCGTTCCATCGACTCCTCGCTGGTCGACGAATGGGAGAACGCGGGAGCCGGCACCGACGCTTCCGAAGCCGCCGCGAACCTGGCCGCGCCCGGCGCGAAGCAGGCCGTGGTGGAGGATCGTCGAGGCCTCACCGTGCTCGTGCGCAACGCCATGTTCCGCCGCGTGCAGCTCATGGATCTCGACAAACCCGACGAGCTCGGCGCGCTTGACAAAGACTGGGGTTATGGCGTGCACGAATGGGAGGATGCGCTCGACGACTTCTACGATGAGCACGAATACGTCAACACGGATGCGAAGGCCCGTAGCGGCGAACTGTTCATCCTCGACGATTCCAAGGAGAACAGCGAGCACAGTTGGAAGGTGCGTCAGATCATCGACGATTCCGATGGCGACCATGATTGGGCCATCACCGGAACCGTCGATTTGGACACCACACAGTCGAGCGGCGAAGTCGTGTTCTTCGACTACAGCGTTTCCAACTGACGTCGCATCTCGTCGGCGTCGACTTCCAGGGGCGGCCAGATCATGTTCATGTTCTTCAATACGTTACGGAGCAGTTCAGACACAACCGCCCTTGAATACCAACGATTGTCGGCAGGCACCAGGTACCAGGGCGCCTGCTCGGTGCTCGTACGCGCGAACACGTCCTGCCATGCGGCCATGTAGTCGTTCCAACGGGCACGCGCTTCAAGGTCGCTGGGGTCGAACTTCCAATATTTGGTCGGATCCTCCAGCCTGCCGAGGAAATGCTCCTTCTGCTCTTCTTTGCTCACCACAAGGAATATTTTGATGATGGAGCATCCGTCCGCAACCAATTGCGATTCGAATCGGTTGATTTCGTCATATCGCGCCTGCCATACCTCTTCCGGATAGGTTTTGTAAATGCGCGGCATGACGATATCTTCATAGTGCGATCTATCGAAAATGGAGATCCAACCATTCTGCGGCAGTTCCCGTTTGATGCGCCACAAATAATCGTGGTCCTTTTCCTCGCCTTTGGGAGCACCGAAACCGTGATAATGCATGCCCATCGGATCGCCCTGGCTGAATACGTGACGCACGATGCCGCCTTTGCCGGAAGCATCCATGCCCTGCAGAATAATCAACAGACGACGGCGGGAACCTTTCACTCCATTGGCGTACATAAGCCGCTGATATCGTGCGATTTCAGAAGAACTGATCGCAATGAATCGTTCCGCATCATCTTTGTTGCCGTCGAAACCCGGCGTGGAATCGCCATCGATTGCAGCGACCCTCGTATCATGATGGAATCGCAATAACTGACTGGGCGGAAGCGTCCACACGGAACTGAGCAACTCGCTGGCCTTGGCAACATTCGCAAGCCCTTCGGCAACGGAACTGCAGTTCTCCCCCTTCTCAAGCCTGTCCTCAACCTTGTTCAACGTCTTCGCAATGGACGACGTCTTCGCATCCTTGTCTTTGTCTGACATGTCAAGCCTCCTCGCTTGTCCCCTATGATAGACGATGCGGCGATTGAACCGTGGCATCGCCGCACCCAATCGCCGCATCCCGCTTTTCTGACGTTTTGTCTGACTTCTTTCACGCAATAGGGCGCCGATTCCTCGCTCTTTGCAAGAAACCAGCGCCCTATCGGTCTTCTCAGATCAAATGACGTCACTGCTTGGGCTTATCACCCTTTGATTTGTCTGACTTCGGCTTGTCGAATCTCAGCTTGTCCTGCTTGGACGTATCTTTGATCGGCCTGCCGTTCTTATCGAACTCGACTTGGCTTTCCGGATGCGTCTCATCGAATCCCTGAACATAGCGGGTCTGACGCCAATGGCGAATCGACGCGTTGGAACCACGATGGTGCACATGGTACAGGCGCTGGGCACCGCCAAGCGGCACACCTTCCCTAGCCACGGCGATCTGGTTCACGTTCGACGGATCCATAATGGCGATCGGAGCGACCGGTTCCGGTTCGGCAGGTGCGCAGTGTGCTTCTGCATGCGTTCCGGCAGCCATTCCGCAAGACGGCTCAGCAGCCAGCATGCGATGAAGTAGATGACGGCAGCCACAACCAATGTCTGCAGAATATTGAAGTACATCGAACCAAGTCGACGCGATTCCTGCAGCAAATCGGTGTACATGATGATCGAGCCGAGAGCGGTATCCTTCAGTACCACCACCAACTGCGTCACGGCGGCAGGAAGCATGGCGTAGATGGCCTGTGGCACTTCGATTTCCATCAGCGACTGCGTGCGGGTCAAGCCCAAGGCGAGCGACGCCTCACGCTGGCCGTTCGGCAGGTTGCCGACACCGGAACGAACCAGCTCGGCCACCACGGAACCGTTGTAGATCACCAATGCGAGCACCACAGCCCAGTATGCGGGGCTTGACATGCCTGCGAAAGCGAACCAACGCCAGAAGAAGATCATGAGCAGCAGCACAGGGACCGCACGTGCGAACTCAACGATGGCGCCGGAAACCGCACGAATCACGATATTCGGCAGCAGACGGCCGATACCGAAAATCAGACCGAACAGCACTGCGCCGATCACTGCCAACACGGAAGCTCGAATCGTGGCCCACAATCCGGGCAGATAGAAATCGGTCCATGCTTCAGCGTCAAGCGCCGGCTTCCACAACTCCCAGCTCAGCTGGTTCTCGCCATCCGGCGGATTGTGAAGCCTCATGAGAATGAGCACAACTACGATTGCAAAGACAATGCCGGCAATCCAGTTGACGATACGAATGGTTTTACGGGTCTTAGGACCGGGCTGGTCGAACAGCACCGCGCTTTCATCGCTTGCCATGGTGCGTCACCTCCTCACCGCGAGCTTGTTGGACAGATACGTGGTCAGCATGCCGATCGGAATGATCAGAATCACATAACCGAATGCGAAGATCAGGAAGATCGGAACAATCACGTCGGAACGGTATTCGATCATTTCGCTCATCAACGACGAGGTTTCGGTGGCGACGGAAGCCGCGGCCGCAACCGTGGAATTCTTCAGCAATGCGATCAACGTGTTGCCCAGCGGTGCCACGGAGCCACGGAACGCCTGAGGCAGAATGATCTGGGTGGCGGACTGCATGAAGTTCAATCCCAGCGCACGGCAGGCTTCAGCCTGGCCAAGCGGCACGGTGTTGATGCCGGATCGCAGCGATTCGCACACGAAGGCCGCCGTATACAGCTCAAACCGGTGACGGCAAGCCAGAAGAAGTTGGTGGCGAACGTGTCGGAGAAGCTGAGCTTCAGCTGCGCGTAGGCACCCAGCACCATGAACACCATGATGATGGTCAACGGCAGGTTCTTGAACAGCTCGACGTAAGCACCCGAGACCATACGCAGCGACGCGACCGGCGAGATGCGCATCATCACGAGGATGACGCCAAGAATCGTGGAGAACAACGCCGACCACAGGGTCAGTTCAATGTTCACCAAGAACGCAGCCGGCACATTGTACTGGCTGAACAATGAGATGAACGCTTCCATTATCTCTCCCCCTCAGTCGGCTCCGGCGGATTGTACTTCGCGTTCGGCGTGTATGCGGTGCCCTTCGTGTTGTCGGAAATGGCACGCTGCCAAGAACCATCCTGGATCATATCGGCGATGGCGTTGTTGATCTGGGTGGCCAGCTTCGTATCGCCCTTCTTGATGCCGACGCCGTAATACTCCTGGGTGAACGGCTTGCCGACCACGCGCAGACGGCCGCGGGACGCGGAGGCAAGACCAGCCAAAATAATGTCGTCGGTGGTCACCGCATCAACAATGCCAGAGAACAGTGCGGTAGCGCACTCCGCGTAACCAGGCTGCTCCATGAGCTGCACTTCGTTGGCGAACTTCTCCTTGACGGTGACCGCGGAAGTGGAACCGGTCACGGAGCACAAACGCTTGCCGTTCAGATCCTCAGGTCCCTTGATGGAGGTTTCGTCTTTACGAACGAGCAGATCCTGACCCGCCACGAAATACGGTCCGGCGAAGGAGACGACCTTCTTGCGTTCGTCGGTGATGGAGTACGTGGCGACGATGTAATCGACGTCACCGTTCTGCAGCATGGCTTCACGCTGCTTCGACGGTGCTTCCTTCCACACGATCTGGTCTTCGGAATAGCCGAGTTTCTTGGCGATGTACTTGGCTACGTCAACGTCGAAGCCGACATACGTGCCGGACTTTTTGAAGCCCAGACCAGGCTGGTCGAATTTGATACCGACGCGAATCTTGCCATCGGCGTCGTCCGCGCCACAGGCGGACACTGCGAACACGCATGCGCATGCGCAGAAAGTCGCTATAACCCTGCGTAGCATACGCTTCGCCCTCATAGAAAGTTTCATATCGAAAATCCTTCTTCTGTCTTATTCCCGTCAGTCATTTCAGTGGGTGAGAATCTTCGACAGGAAGTCCTTGGCACGATCGGTCTTCGGATTTTCAAAGAAGTCCTCCGGCGTGCTCTGCTCAAGAATCTGGCCGTCGGACATGAACACGACCTTGTCGGCCACCTTGCGTGCGAAGCCCATTTCGTGGGTCACGCACAGCATGGTCATGCCTTCGTGAGCCAGCTCCACCATGACGTCAAGCACTTCGTTGACCATTTCCGGATCAAGTGCGGACGTCGGTTCGTCGAACAGCATGACCTTCGGCTGCATGGCGAGCGCTCGGGCGATGGCGACACGCTGCTGCTGACCGCCGGAAAGCTGTGACGGCATCTTGGAGGCTTGGGAAGCCACGCCCACGCGGGCAAGCAAATCCATGGCGAGATCCTCGGCCGCCTTCTTATCCATATGGCGCACCTTGATCGGAGCAAGCGTCACGTTTTCAAGAATGGTCTTGTTGGCGAACAGGTTGAACGACTGGAACACCATGCCAACCTCGGCGCGCAGGCTGGCGAGCTCCTTGCCTTCCTGAGGCAACGGCTTGCCGTCGATGCGAATGTCGCCGGAATCGATGGTTTCCAAACGGTTGATGGTGCGGCACATCGTGGACTTGCCGGAACCGGATGGACCGACGATGACCAGCACCTCGCCCTTCTTGACGGTGAGGTTGATGTCCTTAAGCACATGCAAGTCACCGTAATGCTTTTCAACGTGGGTCAATTCGACCAACGGTCGGTCGCTGTCTTCCGTACCCGGCATGATCGGGCGCGTCTCTTGCGTTTCTTTGATATCTGTCATACGGATAGTATATGAAAGCCATGTTTCCGCGGCCGTCACCACCCCCTGACGTGCTCGAAATATGAGACAACGTTGTCCCAAAATGCATCATAGCGCGTTATCGACCGCAATACCGATATCTTGAGCGCCGTACGTGGCAGCTACCACCATCGTGGCAATTCGATAGCCAGCACCGCTATTACGAACAATACAACCACCGCACCGAACACCACTCGTTCGGGCACCTTGGATTTGAAACCATCCACAACGCGACGCCACGTATCACCAATGCTCATGCATACCAACGTAGGAACGCCAAGCAACGAGAAAGAGCCGAACAGGCGAACGCAAGATGAATTTCACCCTACATTCGCCTGTCTTTTACATGCAGATTCGTATGACCATCCGTCACACGATCGCAGCATTTCATCCGCGATCAGCGATTAAGCAATCGCCGGGGCCAAGAGAGCACTCAGAGCACTTTGGAAAGGAACGTCTTCAATCGTTCGCTCTTTGGATGGTTGAAGATCTCGTCCGGAGTGCCTTCCTCCTCGATCACGCCGCGTCGGTGAAGATCACGCGGGTGGCCACTTCGCGGGCGAAACCCATCTCGTGGGTCACCAGCACCATGGTCATGCCGTCTTCGGCCAGCTCACGAATGACTTCGAGCACATCACCGACCATCTCCGGGTCAAGCGCCGACGTGGCCTCGTCGAACAGCATGACCTTCGGACGCATGGCCAAGGATCGTGCGATGGCAACACGCTGCTTTTGACCGCCAGACAACGAGCGAGGCATGGCATCGGCCTTTTCGGCCAATCCCACGGTTTTCAGCAATGCCATCGCATGTTCACGCGCCTGCTCGTCGGTTTCCTTGTGCACCAGTTTCGGCGCAAGCGTGATGTTGTCAATCACGCTCATGTTGTTGAACAGGTTGAAATGCTGGAACACCATGCCAACCTGCTCTCGAACCTGGTCGATGTTCACATGCGGATCACCCAGATCATGACCGTTGACCACGATCTGGCCGCTGGATGCCTGTTCAAGTCCGTTCAGGCAACGCAACATGGTGGATTTGCCGGCACCAGACGGTCCGATGATACAGATCACCTCGCCCTTGCGTACCGTAAGATCGACGCCTTTGATGACTTCCATATGACCATAGTTTTTATGCAGATTCTTGACGTCGATGATCACTTCGCCATCATTGTTGCCGTGATTGCAGTTCTCGCTCATCGATTCACCTTCCTGTCAACGATATTGGCCAGCCATGTGAGGATGGTGATGGCCACGAAGTACATCACACCGACGATCAGCAACGTTTCGGTGACGCGGAAGTTCGCCGCATACAATTGCTGCGCCTGATACAGCAATTCACCAAAGCCGATGGCCAGCAGCAGCGAGGAATCCTTGATCATAATGACCAGCTGGTTGATGATCGACGGCATGGCGATTGCAGTGGCCTGAGGCATGATCACGCGCGCCATGGCCTGATGATGGTTGAGGCCAAGCGAGCGTGCTCCCTCCATCTGACCAGAGTCAACGGACTGCACGGCGCCACGCACGATCTCCGCCAGATATGCGCCGGAATTGAGCGACAACGTCAACGCACCTGCAACCCAAATGTTCACACTGTGTCCGATAAGCTGCGGCACACCGAAATAGAAGAAGAACGCCCACACCAGAATCGGAGTGCCGCGGAACACTGCGATATAAACCTTGGACACGCCTCTCAGAATCTTGTTCTCCGATACTTTCATCAAGCCGAAAGCAACACCCAACACCAGTGCGATCACAAACGACAGCAACGTGATCAACAGCGTGTTCTTCAGACCAGTCAGCAAAGCCGGCATCGACTGTTTGACCAGACCAAAGAAACCGACCTTCTTCTGCGCCTCACCGTCGGCACCGTTGTCGGTGACCTTGCCGGAAATCGCCTCGACCTGTTCCTTCGCGCCATCGGCACCCAAATACTGTGCGACAATCGTCTCATACTCGCCCGAAGCGATGAGCTTGTTCAGACCATCGTCGATGGCGGCCAGCAGATCGGCGTTCTTGCCTTTGTTCACGGCCATGCCGTATTCACCATGCGGCACCTTCGGAGTCACGATCTTCAAACCGTTGTTTTGGGAAACACCGTAGGCAAGCACCGGATAGTCGTCGAACACGGCATCCGCATTGCCGGATTTGACCATCTCGTACATGGTTGATGACTGGTCCACGGAAGTCACGGTATAGCCGTATTCGCTTGCATGCTGTTTGGCGTAGGATTCGCCTTCCGATCCGGTTTTCGCGACAACGGTCTTACCGTCAAGATCCTTGTAGCTGGTAATACTATCGTTGTTTTCAGCGATGGCCATCTGGATACCGGACTGGAAGTAAGGATTGGAAAAATCGTAGGTCGCCTTGCGTTCGTCGGTGATTGACATGCCTGCGATCACCACATCCACCTGATTGGAGCTCAAAGCCTGCAATGCTGCATTGAAACCCAATGATTGGATGGTGACTTCGAATCCTTCTTCTTGGGCGATGGCACGGATCAGTTCCATATCGATACCGGTCATCTTGCCGTTCTCGCGATATTCGAACGGTGCGAATGTGGTATCGGTGCCGACCGCGTAGGTTTTGCCCTTGACTGCGGAGGGATCTCCGACTTCGGCGGCGTTAGCACTAACCGGGGATGCGATGAGTGCACTCACTGCCACAATCAGTATCATCGCCAACGCGAGAAGTCGCATCCAGACACCATGAAAATCATGTTTTTCCAACGATTGCTTCAAATTCATACTACAGATTCAGTTCTTTCTCATAATATTTCAGATACTCATCTTTGCTCCACCATACCGGCAGCAAGAGAAAATAGACAACGTAAACAATAAAAACAGGCTGTCCTTGCACGGTCTCTCATGCAAAGACAGCCTGTTATCTCAAAGCGAAAACACTATCAGTCTTCGTCTTCTTCCGGATCATAATCAACGCCGGTTTCCGCACGCTGTTCGTCGGAAATCGGAGCCGGGGCGCCGGTCAGCGGATCACGACCGCCGCCAGCCTTCGGGAAGGCGATGACGTCGCGGATGGAGTCGGCGCCAGCAGGATGGCGGCGGTACGATCCCAACCGAGAGCGATGCCAGCGTGCGGCGGAGCGCCGTACTTGAAGGCTTCAAGCAGGAAGCCGAACTTGTCGGCAGCCTCTTCAGGAGTGATGCCGAGCACATCGAGCACACGATCCTGAATGTCATCACGGTGGATACGCACGGAACCGCCGCCCATTTCGTTACCGTTGCACACGATGTCGTAGGAATCAGACATGGCGTGTTCCGGATCCTTGTCGAAGGTGTCGATCCAATCCTTGGACGGCATGGTGAACGGGTGGTGCATGGAGGTCCACTTGGAGTGGCCGACTGCCACATCGTCGTCATCCGGATCGTCGGTGGGCTTGAACAGCGGGAAGTCCACAACCCAAGTGAAAGCGAAGTCGTCGGGCTTGAGCAGACCGGCACGATCGGCGAGTTCCACACGCACGGCACCCAGCAGCTCCTGAGCGGAGGTGCGACGGCCTGCTGCGAAGAACACGGCATCGCCGTCTTCTGCCCCAACGGCTTCCTTCAGGCCAGCGCGCTCCTCTTCAGACAGGTTCTTGGCAACAGGTCCCTTGAGCTCGCCGTTCTCAGCGAACACCACGTAGGCGAGGCCCTTGGCGCCACGCTGCTTGGCCCAATCCTGCCAAGCGTCGAACTGGCGGCGAGGCGTGGCCGCGCCACCCTTGAAGAGCACCGCACCAACGTACGGAGCCTGGAACACGCGGAACGGAGTGTTCTTGAAGTAGTCGGTCAGCTCGATCAGCGGGTTGCCGAAACGCAGATCCGGCTTGTCGGAGCCGTACTTATCCATGGCTTCCTGCCAAGTGATGCGCTGAATCGGCAGCTGGATCTCATAGCCTGCGGACTTCCAGATGGCGGCGATGACCTTTTCGGCCATGGCCATCACGTCTTCCTGATCCACGAACGCCATTTCCATATCGAGCTGGGTGAACTCCGGCTGACGATCTGCACGGAAATCCTCGTCACGGTAGCAGCGGGCCAGCTGGTAGTAGCGTTCCACGCCGGAAACCATCAGCAGCTGCTTGAGAAGCTGCGGGGACTGCGGCAACGCGTACCAAGAACCTGGCACCAAGCGGGCCGGCACCACAAAATCGCGAGCGCCTTCCGGAGTGGACTTGATCATGGTCGGGGTTTCGACCTCTTCGAAGCCCATCTCTTCCAGAGCGTGGCGAGCAGCCTTCGACATCTGGGAACGCAGCTTCAGATTGCGCTGCATGGACGGGCGGCGCAGGTCGAGATAACGGTACTTGAGGCGAACTTCCTCGCCCGGCAGCTTGTTCTCGGACTCGTTTTCCAACGCGGTGGACACCTGGAACGGCAGCGCGTCAGACTTGGCGAGCACCTCGATGTTTTCCGCCACAACCTCGATCTTGCCGGTGGCCAGATGATCATTCTCGTTACCGTCCGGACGCAAGCGGACCTCGCCCACCACCTGAATCACAAACTCGGAGCGCAGCGGACGTGCCATGTCTTCGTCGTAGATAACTACCTGCACAAGACCGGTGTTGTCACGAAGATCGATGAAGGCCACGCCACCGTGGTCACGACGACGATCGACCCAACCGGAGAGCGTCACCTTCTGACCGACGAGTTCCTCGGTCACTTCGGTTGCATGATGTGTTCTATAAGCCGTCTGGCTCATGCTTCCCCTATTCCTTGTTCTCTAATGATTGAAGTCTTGCGATTTCAGGCTTCTACGGTAACGGTTTGCTGGGCATACACAGTATCCGGCTCCCAAGACTGTGCGTTGGCCGGCTGCTGGTCGCCCGTGATGATGTTCTTGACTTCGTCCGAAGCGTCCTGCGCGGACTTGTCCGCGGGGAACCACACGTATGGGATGCCGAGCTTGTCTGCGTACTTGATCTGCTTGCCAAGCTTGGCTGCGGTCGGAGCCACATCTGCCGCGATGCCACGGGCGCGCAGCTGGTTGGCGATTTGGTTGGAAGCGGAACGGTCCTCCTCGTTCCACACGGCCACGAGCACGGAAGCCGGGGACACGCGATTCGCGTGGGCACCGGCGGTGTGCAGCATGTACGAAACCAAGCGGGACAGGCCAATGGACAGGCCCACGCCCGGATACTTCCTGTTGCCCTGCGATGCGAGATTGTCGTAACGACCGCCGGAACAGATGGAACCAAGAGCCGCAGCACCGTCAAGGAACGTCTCATACACGGAACCGGTGTAGTAATCCAGACCACGCGCGATCTTCAAATCAGCGATCACGGAGCCCGGGCGAATACGAGCGGCCTCGTCAACAATCATCGCCAACGTGTCAAGACCCTGACGTGCGAGCACGTACGCCTCGGAATCATTGGCAATGCCATGCTTCTCGCACAGCGTGTCGAACTTGCCGGACAGTTCAGCGCCGTCAGCTGCGGTCAGTTCAGCCAGCTCAAGGCACGCACGTGCCTGATTCTCGTCGGCTCCACAGCCTTCGACCAGCAACTTGGCCACTTCGTCGGCACCGATCTTGTCGAGCTTATCGATCTCACGGAGCACGCCCTCGACATCGGTCAAGCCAAGACCACGGTAGAAACCTTCAGAAAGCTTACGGTTGTTCGCATGCACGGTGGCCTTCGGCAAACCGAACTCACGCAGACGTTCCAATGCCGATACCATGACCAGCGGCAGCTCGACCTCGTAATGATCGGGCAGATCACCGTTGCCGATCACATCGATATCGGCCTGCACGAACTCGCGGAAACGACCTTCCTGCGGGCGTTCGCCACGCCAGACCTTCTGAATCTGCCAACGCTTGAAAGGGAATGCCAAATCGCCGGAATGTTCGACCACATAACGGCTCAGCGGAACAGTCAAATCGAAGTGCAGACCAAGGCGGTCCTCAATCGGAGTGTCGGACTCATGACCGACCTCCTGAAGGCGGCTCAGCAGGTAAATTTCCTTGCTGGTTTCGCCCTTCTTGAGCAGACTCGAACCCTGCTCAACAGCACGAGTTTCAATGCCAATGAAGCCATTGAGCTCGAAAACTTCACGGAGCGTGTCGATAACACGCTGCTCCACAACACGTTCAGAGGGGAGCCACTCTGGAAATCCTGAAATAGATGCGCCTTTTGCCACGATTCCCTATAATAAATGAGGTTGCGGAAAATGCAGCGCGTTTTTCAGGCTTTGAAAGCACGTTCGCACGATCCGCATCCCCTGCACTACATGAAGCTTACTTAAAGGAGCTGGCCATGGCCGACGAGAATGTCACCGCGTCCGAGAACACCAATGAAACCACCGAGCAGGCAACGACGCCGCAGTCAAGGCCAGCAAACCGGCCGTTCCGAGCCCGGCTTCGATGAAGCCCCATGCTCCGAGCCCCGCGGCCTTCGCCAAGAAAGCTCCACAGCACACCGCTCCGGCTGCCGCATCCACCGGCTTCTCCGATGCCGATGTGAAGACCGCCGAAGCATTCGGCCGTGTCGCCGACGATGGTACTGTGTTCGTCAAGGACGGCGAAGGAGAACGTGAGGTCGGTCAGTTCCCTGATGCCTCCAAGGAAGAGGCGCTGGCTCTGTATGCCCGCCGTTACCTTGATTTGAAGGCCAAGTTGGACCTGTTCGCGAACAAGCTCAAGTCCAACAATGTGAAGTCCCGCGAAATCGACGAGACCATCAAGACGCTGTCCGCGGAAACCGAACAGCCGGCAGTGGTGGGTGATCTGGCCGCTCTCAAGGCCCAGTTCGAGGCGCTGAAGGAGGAAGCGCAGCCAAGAAAACCGCGTTGACCGAGGCACGCAAGGCCGCTATCGCCAAGGCCGTCGAGGAGCGCACCGCCATTGTGGAGAAGGCCGAGGCGCTGGCTGATTCCCTCGACGAGAACACCAACTGGCGTTCCACCGCAGACAAGTTCCGTTCGCTCTTCCAGCAGTGGCAGGAGCATCAGCGCAACAACGTCCGCATCGACAAGGAAGATGCGGACGCCTGTGGGCTCGTTTCTCCGCGGCCCGCACCAAGTTCAATTTCGCCCGCCGCAAGTGGGTGCAGAACCGTGACGAAGAGCGTAATTCCGCCAAGTCCACCAAGGAAGCCATCATCGCCGAGGCCGAGGCGCTGCAGGATTCCACCGCTTGGGTTGAAACCTCCCGCAAGTTCACCGAGCTGATGGATCGTTGGAAGAAGGCCGGTCGTGCCGGTCGTCGTGACGATGATGCCATGTGGGAGCGTTTCCGCGCCGCCGCAGACACCTTCTTCAACGCACGTCAGGCCGATCGTGATCAGATCAGCTCCTCCGAGAAGGAAAATCTTGCCAAGAAGGAAGAGCTGCTGGTCAAGGCCGAGGCGCTGGTTCCCGTCAAAAGCGAAGAAGAGGCCAAGCAGGCCCGTCAGGCTCTCGCCGCCATTCAGGAGGAGTGGGACCAGATCGGTTACGTGCCGCGTGACGAAGTGCGCCGCATCGAAGGCCGTCTCGATGCTGTAGACAAGCAGATCAAGCCATTGAGGATGCCGCTTGGAAGCAGTCCGATCCGGAAGCCGACGCCCGCAAGTCCTCCTTCGAAGAACAGCTCAACGCTCAGCTCGCTGAGCTTGATCAGAAGATCGCCGCGGAATCCGATCCGAAGAAGAAGGCCAAGCTCGAATCCGAGAAGGCCACCAAGGAACAGTGCTGAACGCCATCAAGTAAGTCGCACATCCTGATATTTGGTTGCACCACAGAGATGCGGTCAAATATCAGCTGGACTTCACTCAGGCATAATCAAGAAGGCTGGTACGTAACGACATCCGTCGCATACCAGCCTTCTTCGTATAATCGCACGTGTTCTCACATGCGCAATCACCATACAGAATATTCAACTATCATTCGCCGAATTCGGTAGCACAAATATCGGCCACCGCATCAATGCAGGCATCGACGATGAGCTTACCTCGTTCGGCGCTGGAACCTGCAGGAGTGGCCAGTCCTCCGTAATCCGGAACGTCGCCCTTGCGCACCGGGTAGCGCACGTAAGCCTTCGGTGTGACATTGCCTTCGTCAATCACACGGTCCATATGCACCAATTCCGGCTCGTAATGCATCATCAATGAGGTTTCCGTCACTGCGGCATGTTCCAACGCCCAACCGGGGAACACGAGTCCGTCGAACACCTGCTCGACCACGTTCTCCGGCAGCGGATCCCACCAGTTGGTTTCGACGATGGTGGCCACTCCCTTGGTTTCGCGGGTGATCAGATCGATTGCTCGATAATGAATGCCTCGTTTTCGAAATGCGCGTTCATCACCACGATTTTGGTGAAACCGTCCGCGATCAGCTCGCCAAGCACATCATGCATTTGATTGATCACCGTCACACCGTTCATGTCGATGGTGCCGGGGAACAATGGGCCGCCTCCGGAAAGCGGCTTCGACTTGTACCCGTAGTTCATGGTCGGTGCCACGATGCCGTCGATGCGTTCGGCGAGGTCTTCAGACACATGGCTGGCGATCATGGCGTCCACACCAAGGGGAAGATGCTGGCTATGCTGTTCGGTGGAGCCGATTGGCACAATAACCGGCTTTGATTTCGATGCTTCGATTTCCGGCCAGGTCATATGGTCCATCCGACGGCTGCTGCTCATGATTGCTCCTTTATGTGCTGTTGTTGGTTTGCGTTTCAACAATTGATAATGATTGCGATGATGCCGTCCCCGCGAATCGATGTTGCAATCAATGTTTCAGGGACGGCGTTTATTGTTTCGAGGAATTGTTTCGTAAAACCGTTTCTTCTCAGATGCGGCTCAGATCCTTATCCGTGTTTTCGTGAGAGAGGATCATGGCGACCAGTGCCACGGCGGACACCGCCACCATGTACCAGGCCGGAGCGATGCTCGAACCGGTGGTGTAGATCAGCCAGGTTGCGATGAACGGCGCGGTTCCACCGAAGATGGCGTTGGCAAGGTTGAAGCTGAATGCGAAGCCGGTGAAACGAACCGATGTCGGGAAGGTTTCAGTCAGGTAGCTCGAAAGCGTACCGTCGTTGGCGGTCATGGTGGCGCACATGGCGAGCTCAACGATCAGCACCGGCCAGAACTGTGCGGTGTTCAGCGCCATGAAGGCCGGAACGGTGAGCACGATGAAGGCCACGCATGCACCAATCAGACCTTCTTGCGTCCGAACATGTCGGAGATGTGGCCCATGCCGAACACCAAAGCCACATACAGTACCAGGCAAATGGTGGTGATGGTGGACGACTGTGCGGCAGCCATGCCAACCGTGTCGCTCAGATAGGTCGGCAGGTAGGTGAGCACCGTGTAGAAGCCTACCGCGTTGAGCACGCAGGCACCGAAACTGATGACCAGAGTCTTGAAGTGGTTCTGGAACAGCTCGTGCAGCGGGGAGACGCTCTTAGTGGTGGAAGCGGACTGCTGCTTGTCGTCCAAAGCTTCGGTCATGGAAGCATACACCGGCGAATCAGCGAGCTTGGTACGGATGAAATGCACGATCAGACCAAGCGGCCGGCCATGAGGAACGGAATACGCCATCCCCAAGAGGTCAGTGCATCAGAGCTCAGCGAAGCGGTCATCACGGTGGCGAACGTGGAGCCTGCGAGCAGACCGATGGCGGTGGATGCCGGAATCAGCGAGCAGTAGATGCCACGCTTCTTGGTCGGCGCGTATTCGCCAAGGAAGGTTGCGGCGCCGGCATATTCACCGGAAGCGGAGAAGCCCTGCACCATGCGAAGCAGCAGCAACAGTGCCGGAGCGAAAATGCCGATCGCAGCATATGACGGCAGGCAGCCAATCAGGAACGATGCACCCGACATGAACATGATGGAAATCGCAAGAGCGCCCTTGCGTCCCTTCTTATCGCCGAAGTTACCCCAAAACAGTGCACCGATCGGACGAAGCACGAATGACAGTGCAAACACGCCGAACGTCTGCAGCATGGCGACCGTGTGATTGCCGGACGGGAAAAACACCAAAGCGATGGTGGTCGCGAAGTAGGAATAGGAAGCGTAGTCGAACCATTCAATGAAGTTGCCGAGGAAAGACGAGACGGCCACTTTCTTGACCATCTTCTGCTCTTCGGACTGTTCAGACACGGAAGCCCTGTTGGCGGTTGCGATTGTTGCACTGGCACTCATCATGTCACCTGCTTTCTTCTGCTGAATCTGTCTGTACGTTCGCGTTTTCTTCATACCCGGCGAACGTTGTGACTCTGACTATCGCCCGAAGTATTTGCGCCAAAGTGAACTGATTGTTAAACCGCAACCGTTTGTTTTTGACGTTTTGCCAAGTTCCCCTTGCTTACAGCGCCGAAGTGGAAGATATGGTGTGATTATGTTGCGATTTCGTCATTTTCGCACCTAAAAGCAGCATTGACCAGCTGATTTTATCGGTAGGCGCTATGCCCACGATCTGTGTCACTTTGTCCAATCGGTTGTACAACGTCTGCCGTTGGATACCTAATTGCTCGCATGCGCCGGTCTTGTTGTCGAGATTGTCGAAACAGGCGCACAACGTGTCGATCAGCATGGCGTTATGCATAAGCTCATGCCCAACCGTCTGCGTGATCACCATGCGCACGGCCTCATCGGTACGTTCCATTCCCAACATGCGTTCCAGCAACGAGGAATCCACACATTCGAGGGTTCCATATGGGCATTCCGCATCGTTCGAAATGCATGTTCGAATCACACTGCGCAACGCACCGAACGCGTCCATCAATGAAATCGTGTCCAACGCTGCGCGTCCATGCACGGTATATACGTATTCGTTTGCAGCGACTTGCGTCAACGCATGCAAACACCGATCTGAAAATACCGACACATCGCCGCCGCTGTCTTGCGCCGCGAGAAAACCGATCATTAAATCGCCTTCCAACAAACAGATCGATTCGCAACCGCCGTTGGATTCGAAATCGTCGATCATCGACACGATTGCCGGCATGGCGTTGGCCACCGACTTGAGTTTCATGGCAAATGGCATATACACGCCCGAAGCGGCGAATCCCAACGCATCAAGCATGGCATGGCCTCACGCGCTCCATCGGCGAAACATGCACGCCATCTTCCGGCCCCGCAATCAGATGCGCCACCATGCCGACCCGCGCTCCCCCATCGAGATACAGTGTCAAAACCGGAGCGGCAATCTGTTCGATCCTTCTGCACATCGCTTCATCGAACACCGTATTGCGCTGGCTGATCTCCAAAGCACCCAAAGGCCGTTTCTGTTCCTCCAGTGCAAGTACAATGCCGCAATCTGTAGCGGTATTGATGTTCTGTCCGGCTCGGGCGACTTCAAGACCGTCCACGTCGAATATGACCACATCCTCGCCGAACAGGTTCGCAATGCCATCGGCAACGGCTTTGGGATTGGACGCTTGAGCAAGCTCAGAACGCAACGAAGTTGACATAACGTCCACTTGCATCTGCATACGCATCTGATCACGCACAATCATGGTATTGACGCTCTGGCAGATATCGACGAAAGGAATGCGACGGCGCAATCCAATAATCGTAAGTCCTTCATGCTTGGCTGCCTTCACCAACATTTTCGGCAGTTGGGTGACTTCTTCAACCAATTCGACCATCAATGCCGCAATATCAGCATTCACGAGGCTTTTCACATATTCGTCCGCACGTTTTTCACGACCGTCCGCAACTAAAGATCGCCCCTCCACCACCAGAAGCTCGCCTCCTGCCAGAAATGAGGCGACGTCCTCGCGTTCGTTGGTGAACACCCAACGCACCGGATTATCCAAGCTATCGCCAGCAACTTCAACCTGTGGTTCCGCCGTCGCAACCAAGGCATCATCGAGCACTTCCCTCACCGTAACAGCCATACAAACCGTCCAATCCGAAGTAATACACATGTCACATCAAGTAACGTGACCGCAAAGCAATACGCCGACAATAACCATCAACGATTACGTCAAAGGTTCCCTTCCGTAACCCAATGGACATATGACAAAACGTCTGCCGGAACCCGAAAACTCGCATGAAAACTCGTATTGGAAGGAGTGATTATGAGCACGCAACTGTTCATCAACGCACACATCGCCACCGGCATGCCGGGCAGCACCGCAGCCGAAACAGCGGCAATCCAAGATATTCTCGTCGAAGACGGCAAGTTCATCAGCATTGCACCCCATCTCAAAGCAACACTCGAAGCACAAGGCAAAGATATGGCGAGCGTGGAAGTCGTCGATTTGGGCGGAAAGCTGGTCTGTCCACCATTCTGCGACACCCATCTGCATCTTGATTACGTCTTTACCGCACGCAAGCCCGGCGCGGTGAACGAGTCAGGCACCCTGTTCGAAGGCATTCAGCGTTGGAGTGAAACCAAGGCAGATCTCACTGTCGACGAGATCAAGGAACGCGCGAAAATCGGCATCGCCAAGGAAATGCGTCATGGCGTGCAGTTCATTCGTTCGCACGCCGATGTGACCGACCCGAATCTTACCTCGCTCAAAGCTCTGCTGGAGCTTAAGGAGGAACTGAAAGATACTGTCACGCTGCAGATCGTCTCCTTCCCGCAGGAGGGCATGTACTCCTATGAAGGTCCTCATGGCGAATCCGGCGCGGATTTGGTTGAGGAAGGCCTGAAAATGGGTGCTGATTGCGTCGGTGGCATTCCGCATTTCGAGCAGTGCCGTGAGTTCGGCGAACGTTCCATGCACACCGTGTCGAACTGGCTTCGAAGTACGACAAGCTCATCGACGTGCATTGCGACGAAACCGACGATCCAAACTCACGTTATCTTGAACTGCTGTCCGCACTCGCCTATCGCGCCGGTATCGGTTCGAAGACCACGGCAAGCCACACTTGCTCCTTGGGATCGGCCGACAATGCCTATTTCTTCCATCTGACCAAGCTGTTGAAGGCCGCACATATCAATTTCGCCTGCGCACCTACGGAAAATCTGTATCTGCAGGGGCGTCAAGACACGTTCCCGAAGCGTCGTGGCATCACGCGAGTCAAGGAGCTCACCGAAGCTGGGGTGAATGTGTCGCTTGGTCAGGATTCCATGCAAGATCCCTGGTATCCGGTCGGTAACGGCAATATGATGCTGATTCTCGATTATGTGCTGCATTTGGCGCAGATGATGAGTTTTGAAGAGATCGATGATGCGTTGAAGTTCCTGACAGTCAACGGCGCAACCACGCTCGGCATGCGCGATTCGTATGGTTTTGAGGCAGGCAAGCCCGCAAACTTCATTGTGCTTGATGCTTCCAGCGTGTTCGACGCCGTATACGAGCGTTGCGAAGTGCTTCGCTCGGTACGAGAGGGTCGCACACTGTTCACCCGTAACACGTCAATCACTGCCGATCTCGATCTGCTGACACTGTAATTCGTCAAGTTTCGAAATACTTTCGGCATACGAAAGGCCTTGAAATCATTACATACGATTTCAAGGCCTTTCGTGTGTCGCGTTACTTACGCACCGATTGCTTATTCAACAGATTCTGCGGATTCCGTAAGTTCTGTCGATTCCGTCGATTCGGCAGGTGCCTCGGTTTCAGCTGCGACTTCACCTTCAGCAGGCTCCGTATTTGGCTCTTCGAACGCCTCACCGGTAAAGGTGAACTCGCCCAGGATGCCTTCGCCTTCCGCATCGACCTTCACGCGCTGGCCATCTTCGAGTTCGCCCATCAGGATCTTCTCCGAAATGGCGTCTTCGACGTCGCGCTGAATCACGCGACGCAACGGACGCGCGCCCAGCAGCGGGTCGAAGCCCTTCTGCGCGAGCAGATCCTTGGCAGCGTCGGTAAGCTCGAGGGACATGTGGCGATCGAACAAGCGATCATTGAGCTGCTTGACGTCAAGATCGACGATCTGACGCACCTGCGGCTCGGTGAGCTGCTTGAACACGATGATGTCGTCCAGACGGTTCAGGAATTCCGGACGGAACTGCTGCTTCAGCTCCGCGGAAACCTGATCCTTCATGCGCTGGTAGCTCGACTCGGTGTTGGCACCCAAGTTGAAGCCGGTGTTGGCGGCCTTGGCGATGTCTCGCGTACCAAGATTGGTGGTCAGAATGATGATGGTGTTCTTGAAGTCCACCTTGCGGCCCTGGCCATCAGTCAGATGACCGTCATCAAGCACCTGCAGCAGCGTGTTGAAGATATCCGGATGGGCCTTTTCGATCTCATCGAACAGCACCACGGAGAACGGCTTGCGACGAACCTTCTCGGTGAGTTCGCCGCCCTCTTCGTAACCGACGTATCCCGGAGGAGCACCAAACAGGCGCGAAGCCGCATATTTCTCGGAGAATTCAGACATGTCGACACGAATCAGTGCGTCCTCGTCGTCAAACAGGAATTCGGCGAGCGTCTTGGCCAGCTCGGTCTTGCCAACACCGGTGGGGCCAGCGAAGATAAACGAACCGGACGGACGCTTCGGATCCTTCAAACCAACACGAGCACGACGGATGGAGCGGCTCAACGCGGACACGGCCTCGTCCTGGCCGATGATGCGCTTGTGCAGCTCGCTTTCCATGGTCATGAGCTTCTTGGACTCGGCCTGGGTGAGCTTGAACACCGGAATGCCGGTGGTCTGGGAAATCACTTCGGCGATGACATCCTCATCCACAACCATCTTCACATCGGATTCGCCCTCACGCCACGAAGATTCCTTCTGCTTGCGTTCGGCTTCCAGCTTCTCCTGCTTATCACGCAGCTCAGCGGCCTTTTCGAAGTCCTGGCCTTGATGGCCTGGTCCTTCTCTTCGGCAAGCTTGGCGATCTTCGTGTCAAGTTCCTTAAGCTCCGGCGGAGCGGTCAGACGACGGATGCGCAGACGCGCACCGGCCTCATCGATCAGATCGATGGCCTTGTCTGGCAGATGACGGTCCTGAATGTAACGGCTCGACAGATCGGCCGCGGCCTGCAACGCACCATCGGTGATCGTCACATGGTGATGGTTCTCGTAACGCGAACGCAAGCCCTTAAGGATCTCGATGGTTTCGGCAATGCTCGGCTCATGCACCTGGATGGGCTGGAAACGACGTTCCAAAGCGGCATCCTTCTCGATGTACTTACGATACTCGTCGGTGGTGGTGGCGCCAATGGTCTGCAGCTCACCTCGCGCGAGCATTGGCTTCAACATGTCGGAAGCGCCAAGAGCGCCATCCGCGGAACCAGCGCCCACAATGGTATGGATCTCATCGATGAACAGCACGATGTCGCCGCGGGTCTTGATCTCCTTGAGCACCTTCTTCAGACGCTCCTCGAAATCGCCACGGTAGCGCGAACCAGCCACCATGGATCCCAGATCCAACGAATAGACCTGCTTGCCCTTCAGCGTCTCCGGAACGTCGCCGGCATTGATCTTCTGCGCCAAGCCTTCGACCACGGCCGTCTTGCCGACACCCGGCTCGCCGATTAGCACCGGATTGTTCTTGGTACGGCGGCTCAGTACCACCATCACACGCTCGATCTCACTCGAACGCCCAATCACCGGATCAAGCTTGCCGGCGGCAGCTTCAGCGGTCAGATTGCGGCCGAACTGGTCAAGAATCGCGGAACCGGTCTGGTTGCGACGATCCTGCACGCCACCGGCATTGGCCAAATCGCCCTTGCCATCACCCTTGCCATCACCGGAATTGCCACGGATCAGGTCGATGGTGGCGCTGCGCAGCTCGCAAGATTGACGTCCATCTTGATCAGCACCTGGGTGCCGACGCCTTCGCCTTCATGAATCAGACCGAGCAGGATATGCTCGGTGCCGATATAGCTGTGCCCCAGCTGCAACGCCTCACGCAGCGACAGCTCCAACACCTGCCTGGCATGCGGGTGAAGGGAATGTGGCCGTTCGGCGTGGCATTCCCCTTACCGATCATCTCTTCGACCTGTTTGCGGGTGTCATCCAAGGTCACACCCTTTGAGGCCAGCGCCTTGGCTGCGACGCCGTCACCCTCACGAATCAGGCCAAGCAGCAGATGCTCGGTACCGATGTAGTTGTGCTGGAGGGTACGAGCCTCTTCCTGCGCCAGCACGATCACGCGCCGCGCACGGTCGGTAAACCGTTCGAACATGCTTGTCCTTCCACTCTTGTTAGTCCATCAACACTCTACCGATTCGCGATGACGTTTGTTTTCATCCGCGCGTAAATTGCGCTCTCGACGCAACGCAACGGATATGCTTGACATATAGCAACGACCAAGGAGGTCACCAAGATGAGCGACACCACCCTAAATGCAACCGAATCCGGGATGCTCGCAGATATCCGCTTGCACGACATCGTCGTCGGCGTCGACGGTTCCGACGAATCCTTCGCCGCATTACGCTGGGCGCTGAACGAGGCATCGCTTACCGGCCAGCAGGTCAATGCGGTGTTCGCATGGTCCCATTCCTGGGATATGGGCTCGGAACCGGAAGATGAAGAGCAGTGGGCCGAAGTCCGCCATGAGATCGCGCAACGGCTTCGCGACTGGGTTTCCAAAGCTTCGCAGGGCATGACCATCAATGAGGATCATGTCAAACTCACGTCGGTCAAGGCCACAGGAACGTCCGCATTGCTGGAGATCGGCAAGGATGCGCAGCAGATCGTAGTCGGACGCCGTTCACTCGGCAGAGTGGCACGCTGGTTCCTCGGCTCGCTTTCGGAATCGCTTGCCGAAGCCGCACAGGTTCCCGTTACCATAGTTCGCATTCTCGACGACGAGGAATCCAGCGTGCAGGATGCCATCGCCAACGCGCTTACGCCTTCGGAGACACGGTGACGTACGATTTGCCCGGCTCCCCTCTGCCTAAGAACCAGCGGCCGATCGTGGTTGGCGTCGATGGTTCGGAAACCTCGCGACACGCCTTGCGATTCGCTATCGACCTGGCGGCTTTGCATCACGCTCCCCTGCAGGTGATGTTCTGCTGGCAGCTCAAGGATCTTGGCGTCATCGAGGGATATGAGAACGCCATAGCGCCGATTGCCGTCGGTCAGGAACGGGCGGAACGCATTCTTGACGAGCTGCTCGATTCGGTTGAGATTCCCACTGCCGGCATTCCCGACGATTTCCAGATCGAATCGCACGCCTTCCATATTTCCGCTGCGAAGGGGCTGATCGCGGCATCCCGTTACGCACGCCATCTAGTGGTCGGTTCCCGTGGATTGTCCGGCTTGGACGCGCATTTCCTTGGTTCCGTCTCCAAGCAAATCGTCAATTTCGCCGACTGCACCGTCACTGTCGTGCACTAAACCTTTGAGGATATGAAAGAAGTCCGCTTCCTTACATAGGGAACGGACTTCTTTCATATCCTCGATAAGACAGGATTACTCAGCTTCCGGAGCGTTTTCCTCTGCAGTGTCCGTTTCCTCGGCTTCGGTGGGTTCCGCATCCGTCGCTTCATCCTCTTCGGATTCGACGATAACCGGCTCTTCGTCATCGCTCAAATCAACGGTGGATTCCACCTCCGGCTCATCCTGCTGGGCCGTATGTTCGAGCACTTCCTCCTGATTCGCATCATCATCCACGGTATTGGCTTCGATATCGGCTTCGGAGGCTTCTTCCTCATCGTTCGGATTGCCGTCTTCATTCGCCGACAGCTGCTCGATCAGTTCGACGGAACCGCGTTCATCACGCGCGCCTGCGCGATGATATCGATATGCAGGTCGTCAAATGCAGGTTTCGACTGCACCCACAAGTGAGACGGTTCCGGCGGCTCGATTTCGGAATGTTCGCCACAGCCATGGTCGATGGATACAACACGACCGTCATCAGGACTCCACTTGTTAGCGCACACGCCGAACAGAAGATTCAGTTCGCCTTTCAGAGGAATGAAGAATCCGCACGTCGAGCATGGATTGCCATCCGATGTTTTGGTGGACAACGATTTCGGTCCGCGCGGTCCCTCATACCAGCGTTTCGCGGTCTGGGAACGGCCCAAAGGCGTGAGCACGTGCCTGCGGGACAGATCGAATTCCTCAACCGCCTCGTCGATGTCCTCTTCGGAGGTCACCGATGCTACGGCATTCTCGTCTTGCGAACCGTCAACCACGTCAGCGTCCGCTCCGGCATTGTCGCCGCCGTCCGCCGCTTCGACGGTCTGCACATCGTCGGAAACGCTTTCGGCAGACTCAACGGGTTCAGTTCTGCGGAACCCCTCTTCCATACGTGGATCATCGGGATCGGTGCCGATCGAATCGGTCACCGCCAAATCGGTCGGCTCAAGACGATCCTTCCATGGAATCCATTCCGGTGGGCGCAACGCCTTGTCGGTAGGCACCAGCGATGACTCATTGACCGTCCAATGGTCCAACTCAGCATCGCGATACAACGTCACCGACCACTGCCATCCCTCATACCCACGTATGCAGGTTTCAAAACGAAAATCAGTAACGTTGTCTCCCAAGTCGATGGCTTCGACGAAGTCACCGACTTGGCCATCCTCATCGGCGACTTCGATGGCCACCGCCTGGGCGATCGCCTTGGGATCCATTGTGGTATCGGACATGAATTATTCCTGTACGTCGAAGTTATCGGCCACGGCACGCATCAGCGTGGCCAGTTTCTTGCTTTCAGCCGGAGACGGATAATGGTGGCGGCGCAACTGGTTCCCCGCGGAATCCAGCAGCTTGATAAGATCCTCCACAATGGCGGCCATATCATCCGGCTTCGGTCGAGTTGCTTTGACCAGAGACGGCGCGGATGCCACAAGGGTGAGGCCCATTGCCTGCGGACCACGGCGGCCCTCCACCACGGAATACTCGACTTTTGCACCCTTACGCAACGTCTTCACGCCCTCCGGCAGGGCGGCTGCAGGCAGGAACACATCGGCACCCTGCTCGTTCTGAATAAAACCATAGCCTTTGTTCGCATCGAACCAACGAACGCGTCCGCTAGGCATTGTCACCTCACTCTTACGTAATCCACATACCTTCAGGCGAACGAAAGAACAATCGTCCGCCGATTACAAATCAAAGATACAGTTTAGCGCAAGAGGTGGGATATGTAACCATCTCTTGCGCCAACAATCGTCAGATCATGCCTTTTTGCATGTTTGCATCATTGTTTTTTCGGCCTGCGCCCACGCTTGTCGACCTTGCGTTCGTCACTGGTCTGCGTCAACGGACGTGGTTCCACAGGAGCCACCGGAAGCACTACCGTCAGTGTCAATCCAGTCCCGTCACTGCCGGAAGCGCAGATGAAACCATGGTGTGCCTTGACCACGGACTGGGCGATCGCCATGCCGAGACCCGTACCGCCCTTCTGTCGTGCTCTGGACGGATCCGCCGTGTAGAACCGTTCGAAGATCTTCGAGCGTGCATCTGCGGGAACGCCGGGACCATGATCGCTGAATCGCACAATTGCGTAATTCATGCCGACTTGCATGGATTGCCCCACCTCGATGGCCTCGATAAAGTGATGCAACGACTGCTCGTTGGATGGCATGCGAGACAATGATTCCGGCTGATGGACGCCGGAAGCACGCCCATGGACACTTCAACCGGGGAATCGGCCGGCGTGTACCGATGGATGTTGCCTACAATGTTCGTGACCACCTGACGCAAGCGTGATGCATCGCCGGTCAACGTGATGTCCGGCATGGTTCCCGGCTGGAAGGCGAGACGCGAAGGATGTTCCATATCCGATCCCGCCTGCAATACCACCTGGCCGCAGGTGATGCCACGATCCGGGTCGAGCGCGTGCAGATCATCAGCCGCATCATTGACCACGGAAGTCAGCTTCACCTGCTGGGTGATATCGATGCCACGTCCTTCATCCAACCGCGCCAATGACAGCAAATCCTCGACAAGCACCGTCATACGCGCACTGGACGCTTCTATATGTTCAATGGACTCATCGGCACGTTCCAATGCTCCGGGCATGTCACGCTGCATTTTGTACAACTCCGCATATCCGTGAATCGCGGCAAGCGGAGTACGCAGCTCATGGCTGGCATCGGAAACGAACCGTTTCATCTTCTCGGTCGTTTCCTCCTGCGCGTGGAAGCTTTCCTCAATACGCGTCAGCATGGTGTTCAGCGACATGGACAGCGATCCGACTTCCGTATTTTCCGGCAAATCGGGAACACGTTGGCTCAAATCCCCTGCCGCAATCTTCGCAGCGGTCTTCTCGATACGTTTCAGCGGAGCAAGCGTGCTTTGCACGACGATGGTACCAAGAATGGCGCCGATCAACACCACCGCGATGCCGACCATGGCACAGAACCGCGTCAACGTGTTGGACGTGTCGATCTGGTCACTCAGCGACAATCCGATGAACACGACGCCGCTGTCTTTGACCTGCCCCGTTTTGGTTTTCTCGCTCCAAGGCAGCGCCACAACACGCCACGGCGACTGTGCGGCCTGCATGATGGCATGATCCGGCACCCTGCTGGTGGTAACGTGCACCACCGCCTGTGTGGTGAACGGCTCTCCGAGCGTGACCCCGTCGATACTGCCGTCGGAAGGCAGACTCGGCTCGGACACCACGCCCTCACGGAGCATAGGCACCGACCCAGCGCCGGTACGCTTGTATTCGCTGTCCCGCACCTCGACATAATACGTGTTCACCAAGCTCCGGCCATCCTCGCTCGTGGTGCTGTCCAGCGAATCCATGCTATTGAAAATCATCTGCGCCTGATTCACCAACTGCGTGTCGGTTTTCTGTAGCAGATAATTGCCCACAAGCGTGCGAATGGAAAAGGAAATGCCGATAGTGCCAATGGTCAACAACACAATGATGCAAGTGACCAGCTTGGTGCTTAACGGAATGGCCTGCACCTTCCTGCCGATCCGCCGATGCCAAGGCACACGTTGCGGACGCGGCTGGCCGCCGTTCTTCTGCGTGTTCTGCGGGTCAGCCGACGGCTGACGGGTATCCTGACTCATCGCGGGACCGTTTAGTTCTTCGGCGCACGAATCATGTAGCCGATGCCACGCTTCGTTTCGATAAGCGGAGCCACCTTGTGCTTCTCGCCGTTCTCATCCTCCACCGTAAGTCCGTCGACCTTCTTGCGCAGATATGAAATGTACGATTCAACAATCGCGGCGTCCCCGCCCCAATCGTACTGCCACACATGATCCAAAATCTGCGCCTTCGAGAGCACACGCCCCTCGTTATCCATCAAATAACGCAGCAACTTGTATTCGGTGGGGCTCAAATCGATCGGCTGTCCGGCACGGGACACATCATGCGAATCCTCATTGATCTCCAGATCCGCGACGCGGATAATCGGATCATCCTCAACCTGCTCCTGGGTACGGCGCAGAATGGCACGGATTCGCGCAACGACCTCCTCAAGACTGAACGGCTTGGTCACATAGTCGTCACCCCCCACGGTCAAACCCATGACCTTGTCTTGAGTATCATCGCGAGCCGTCAAATACAGCACCGGCGTAGTGATGCCTTCCTGACGGATACGACGGGTCACCGTGAAACCGTCGATATCCGGAAGCATCACATCAAGCACAATCAAATCAGGCTGTATTTTCTCGATGACTTCGATGGCTTCAGATCCCGAAGCCGCGGTATTCACTTCAAAACCCGCAAAATGCAAGGATGCCACCAACAGCTCACGGATGGACGGTTCGTCGTCAACAACGACAATGGATGCTTCAATAGGCTTGCTCATGCTTTAAGCATCACTCTGTTCACTGGATGTTTCCTGAACGGATTCTGAGTCTTCCTTTGACGTCTGCCCTCCATCATGCGCTTCAACGGACAGCTCACCATCGGCACTCCACGCCTTCACCGGCTCGGAACGAGCAGTAATCGCGGCATGCCTTCCCGCATGCTTGCGCACCTTGCGCTTGATGATGCCACGCTTGCGCAGAATATGGAACACAACCATAATCACAATCAGCAGCACCAGCACGGCTATCATGCCGCCAACACCCAACAGCACGGTCTGCGACGACGTCGAGGTCTTCTTCTGCACCGCAATCTGATCCATCATATCGGTTGCGGATTTCGACCAATCCGGAGTGCTTTCCATCAAAGGTTTCTGCGCAGCATCGGAAAGCGCATCGACCGTCGACTTCTTCTTCAACCATTCGTCGGAATTCGACGAAACGGCAACCACGAGATTGCCATCGTTCGAAGCGACCGCCAGCAAAACCGTATTCGGTTTCGGATCAAGCGATTCCAACAGCGCGCTCGCCCATTTTGCAGGTTTTTCTTCGGTGTTGAAACTTGCCAGGTACAGCAAATGCACGGTGACGCCCGTTTCCTGCTTTGTCGCGCTGATGGCATCCGTGATCTCGGCGACGTTTGATCCGAGCAGATTCTCAGTGTCGGTGATATTTTCCGTGGCCGTGATTCCGGTGCCCGTATTGTCTTCCGCGCTGCCGACGGGAGTTATCCACAACATCATCGCACAACACAACAGCATGGAAAGAAGCATGCAAGCCGCTACATTCCAACGATTTCTGAAGTTTTGCCGTTGTCGCGACACGCCGATTGGGCACATTTTCGCACATCCTCCGACCACAACCCTGGTTTTTTCATTCATCGCGTTCACTGTTGCCATACAGTCCACATTACCGTTCAGATACGTCAAGTGCGAGCGAACGGTACCAACCGAGCACACAAAAGTACCTGGCAACGAAAGGATCATCATGGCACAGTTTCAGGTGGACAGCGAGCAGATTCAATCCTCGAGCGCGGCGGTAAACGCTCCATCCAAGCGATACGTCAGTCGGTGCAGGGCATGTACGCCAATCTCAACAATCTGCAGAGCGTCTGGAGGGGCGGAGCGGCCACACAGTTCAATGCGGTGGCGGAACAATGGCGTGCCGCCCAACAGCAGATGGAGCAGTCGCTCGAATCGATTCAGCATGCGCTGACGCAGGCATCCGCACTGTATGCGGAAACCGAAATGCAGGCATCGCGTCTGTTTGCGCAGTAGCGGCAGGTACTTCCGACGCAATCAAAGCAATAGCTGGCGCAAACAAAAAGTGGAGCCCGCGTCCACTATGGGAAACGGACTCCACTTATAGCTTTTTGCTTATGCCGTCAGGCTTTGCCAAACCGTTGGATCAGTAGCCCATGTCAGCGCCAGCGGCCGGAGCGGCTGCCGGCGGTTCCGGCTTGTTGGCCACAACAGCCTCGGTGGTCAGGAACAGACCAGCGATGGAAGCTGCGTTCTGCAGTGCGGAACGGGTGACCTTGACCGGGTCGGTGACGCCGGCGGCCAGCAGGTCCTCATACTCGTTGGTGGCTGCGTTCAGGCCCTGGCCGTCAGGCAGGGAACGAACCTTGTCGATCACCACGTCGCCGGACAGTCCAGCGTTTTCGGCGATCTGCTTGATCGGGGCTTCGATGGCGCGGAACACGATCGCGGCACCGGTTGCCTCGTCGCCTTCGAGCTTGACATCGCTCTCGGCCTTGGCTGCAGCCTGGACCAGAGCGACACCGCCGCCCGGCAGCAGGCCTTCTTCGATGGCGCCTTGGCGTTGCGCACGGCATCTTCGATGCGGTGCTTGCGTTCCTTGGCCTCGACTTCGGTGGCAGCGCCAACCTTGATGACGGCAACGCCGCCAGCCAGCTTGGCCAGACGCTCCTGCAGCTTCTCACGATCGTAGTCTGAATCGGTGTTGGCGATTTCGGCACGGATCTGAGCCACGCGGGCAGCCACGTCTTCCTTGGAGCCGCCGCCGGCCACGATGGTGGTCTCGTCCTTGGAGACGATGACCTTCTTGGCGGTGCCGAGCACGGACATGTCGACGGAGTCGAGCTTGAGGCCGAGTTCGTCGGACACAACCTGGGCGCCGGTCAGGATGGCCATATCCTGCAGCATGGCCTTACGGCGATCGCCGAAGCCCGGAGCCTTGACGGCGCAGGACTTGAAGGTGCCGCGGATGTTGTTCAGAATCAAGGTCGGCAGAGCCTCGCCATCAACGTCTTCAGCGATGATCAGCAGCGGCTTGCCGGTCTTCATGACCAGCTCGGCGATGTGCACGACGTCCTGCTGAGAGCTCACCTTGCCGGAGGTCAGCAGGATGTACGGCTCTTCGAGCACTGCGGTCTGATCTTCGGCGTTGGTCACGAAGTACGGAGCGATATAGCCCTTGTCGAAACGCATGCCTTCGGTGAAGTCCAGATCCAGGCCGAAGCGGTTGTTGTCCTCAACGGTCACGACGCGTCCTGGCCAACCTTGTCAAGAGCTTCGGCGATCTTCTCGCCGACTTCCGGATCGGCGGCGGAAATCGTTGCGGTAGCAGCGATCTGATCCTTGGTCTCAACGTCCTTGGCAGCTGCGATAAGCTCCTTGACGATGGCTTCGGAAGCCTTCTCGATACCACGACGCAAAGCGATCGGGTTGGAGCCGGCGGTGACGTTCTTCAGGCCTTCGTGCACCAGGGACTGGGCGAGCACGGTTGCGGTGGTGGTGCCGTCGCCAGCGACGTCATCGGTCTTCTTGGCGACTTCCTTGACCAGTTCGGCGCCGATGCGCTCGTACGGGTCGTCCAGGTCGATTTCCTTGGCGATGGAGACACCATCGTTGGTGATGGTCGGAGCGCCGTAGGTCTTGTCGAGGACCACGTTGCGGCCCTTCGGACCGAGGGTGACCTTGACGGTATCAGCGAGCTTGTCGAGGCCCGCGAGCATTCCCTGACGAGCTTCGTCGTCGTATGCAATGATCTTTGCCATTGTTCCTCCACATATGGCTACACGGTATTATTCCCACCTTCGAAGCGAAGAACGCACCAGCCGTCAGCTGCCAGTTATCACTCTCGCTCCTCGAGTGCTAATTGGCAGATTAGCACTCTCAGGCCGAGAGTGCCAAACTCCATGTCGCCAGTTGCGCTGTAAGCAAGAAGAATTGTTCGTCTAAATAAGCCATCAACGTTGGAATTCCAAGGAAAACAAAAAAGCCTTGTTCTTTGGGAAAAGAACAAGCTTTTTTGTTTCGCTCACGGCGTTTTTCAGTCAAGCAACACCACAACGATTGGCGTGACGAGTCCATCGCTTTGCTGCACATTCGAAATTCCCAGCGTCTGTGCGACGTTTTCGGCGGTCGCCTTATCGGTCTCGTTCTGATACCAGACCACGGTCTGCGAAGGAACGTTTCCCGTCGGATTACTGGCAGAAACACTGGTATACCCGGCTTGGGTCAGCACGTCGGCCTTGCTTTGCGCATAACCGGTGATATTCGTCGCGTTCACGACGCGAACCTCAGTACCGTGTTCACAGCCTGCTGCGCAGTGGCGTTATCCGTCTGCTCGGCATTCTGGCCGGCATTCTGGTCGGCGTTCTGATCATTTTGCTGCGAGTCGGTCGGCGAATCGGCATTGGATGCGTCCGTCTTATTGCCGGAAGCGGAGTCGGATTGGGACTTGGACTTGCTCTCGCCGCTCTTGCTCTTTTCGGCACTTGAAGTAGTCGAACTCTCCTGCGACGACCACGGCATCTTCAGATTGTTGATCTCACCTGAATAAATGCTCCAGAACAGCAAACCAGCAAGCAGCGCCACAATGATGACAATGACGTACGGCATGGCCCGGGACGCCGCGGAACGCGCGCCACGGTGAACACCCATAGGTCCCGCCGGAGGATTGTCGTACACATCCTTCTCGTAGGAATCGTAGGTCTCCTTGTCCTGCTTAGCCATATTGCAAACCTCGTTTCTCACACACTTATCTGCCAAGTGTACCGACCACCTCAGTCAGAACACAATCGAGCCGCATTCCCACCCCTATTCCGAACGTTCGTGAAACCATCCCGTGAAAACCAAACCACCCCTGTCATCAGGACCGCAACACGTCGTACAGTAAGATGCATGACACAATCGAACATCAAGCCGTTGAAAGATCTCGTGGAGCCCGGATGGGCGAATGCCCTCGCCGAGGTCGAGCCACAGGTGCACCGCATGGGCGATTTCCTTCGAGGCGAAATCGCAGCCGGACGCCGGTATCTTCCCGCCAGCGCGAACATTCTGCGCGCCTTCACCATCCCATTCGACAGCATCAAGGTGCTTATCGTGGGCCAAGACCCCTACCCAACCCCCGGTCATCCGGTGGGACTGAGCTTCTGCGTGGCGCCCGATGTCCAGCCATTCCTCGTAGTCTGACCAATATATACAAGGAGCTGACGGATGACCTCGGCGTACCCATGCCCACGAACGGCGATCTGACGCCTTGGACGAATCAAGGCGTTATGCTGCTCAACAGATGCCTGACCGTCGAAGCGGGCAAGCCCGGCAGCCATCAGGACAAGGGGTGGGAGATCGTTACCGACGCGGCGATCAAAGCGCTTAACAACCGCCGCAATCCTGATGGCAGCATCAAACCCTTGGTCGCCATCCTGTGGGGGCGCAAGGCGCAGACGCTGGGACCGCTGCTCACCAACGCATATATTATCGCCTCACCTCATCCGAGTCCTATGTCCGCGCGATACGGATTCTTCGGTTCAAAACCGTTCTCCCGCGCCAACCAAGCGCTCATCGCCGCAGGCGAGAAGCCTGTGGACTGGTCCCTCCCGTCAGCTTGACCCGTTACAGTAGCAACTATGGCTTTATTCCCTCCGAAGAATCCGGTACCGACACCAACCCCCGTTCCAATGCCGGCCGTCACCAAACCGAGCACGTTGCCCCCAGAGGACATCAACCGGGCGAAACAGCTCGGCACGTGCATCCGCGCACGCTTCGCGCAGACCCTAGTTGGACAGGACAACCTGCGTGAATCGCTGATCACCACGCTGGTGGCAGGCGGACATATTCTCATCGAATCCGTACCGGGTCTGGCCAAGACCACGGCCGCGCAGACGCTGGCGACTTCCGTGTCCGGATCGTTCAAGCGAGTGCAATGCACGCCTGATCTGATGCCATCCGATCTGGTGGGCACCCAGGTCTTCGATTTCGCGACGCAGAAGTTCTCCACGCAGATCGGCCCGATCCACGCCAACTTCGTGCTGCTCGACGAAATCAACCGTTCAAACGCAAAAACCCAATCGGCCATGCTTGAAGCCATGCCGAAGGAGCCACCACCATCGGCGGCCAGTGCATCGCGCTGCCGAAACCGTTCATGGTCATCGCTACACAGAATCCAATCGAGGAGGAAGGCACGTTCAACCTTCCTGAGGCGCAAATGGACCGTTTCATGATGAAAGCCGTCATGACGTATCCGACCGCGCAGGAGGAACAGCGCATGCTCACCATGCTCACCCACCGCGGCTCCGACACTTTTGATTCACGAACGCTCACTGGTGACGTCGTGTCCATCAGCGATGTCGAATTCCTGCGCGCCGCGGCCCGTCGCGTGCATGTGTCCGACGCAATCATGAAATACGCGGTCGATATCACTGCCACATCCCGAGGAGCCGGCACCAAGCCGGTGCAGGGATTGTCCACACTAGTGCGTCTCGGAGCCTCGCCACGCGCGTCCATCGCGCTGACTCGCATCGGACAGGCCAACGCGTTGATGCAAGGCCGCGACTATGTGATTCCGGAAGACGTCAAAGCCTTCACACATGAAGTGCTTCGCCACCGCATCCTGCTCACGTTCGAGGCCCTTGCCGACGGCGTCACCAGCGATCAGGTCGTGGACTCGATCGTTCAGGCGGTTCCCGTTCCATGATCGACGCAATTCGTTCCGAAGATCCGATCCGCAGTAAGATCGAAGCCCTCGGAACCACGTTGAGCCTGCCGACTGTTCGCAAGGCGCTCGGTGTTCTTGAGGGTGCGCACGCATCAGACAAGCGTTTCGGCGCCGACGATGTCATGGATATCCGCATCTATGAGCCTGGAGACGAGGCAAAACGGATTGATTGGAAGACCAGCGCCCGTGTGGGCCGCCCCATGGTGGTGCAGCGCGAACGCCCATCCACTTCACGCGCCTGGCTTTTGCTCGATGTCGGACAGGAAATGACCGGTACCTGCGTTTCCGGCGAACAGGTTCATCAGGTCGCAGCCAACGCCCTATGCATGTTCGCGGCGCTCAGCCTGCGTCGTGGTGACGAAGTGTCCATAGTATTCGGCGATTCAGGCTCGATCACCCGTGTGCCATTCAATGGCGGACTTACGCAATTCGAACAGACGTTGGACAATGCGCTGCAGCGTGATTGGAACAAACCTCGCAATATCGACGCTTTGCTGGAGTACGCCCGTCGCATTCGCGACAGGGATGCGTTGGTGGTGATCGCCACCGATGAGCACGCACTTAAGGAACGTCATGTGGAGTCCATTCGCAGGATCGCAAGGACCCATCCGATGGTGCTCATCGATGTCGCAACCATTAATCCGTTCGACAATAGCCATGCGCGCGACGTATTCGACGCGGGCAGCGACCGCCGCATTCCGGCATTCCTGCGCACCGGCAAAACGGCGCAGGAGGTTCGCACGCATCGCGAATATCTGTCCGCGTCCATCAGACATGAGCTGAATCGTTGCGGTTCCACAGTGATCCGTGCCGATTCAAGCGAACGTATGTTCCGGGAATTCGTACGGATGGTATCCGCATCCCTATCTCGCTCCACACGCAATCAGCTCAAAGCACCGTCCTCACTCACCTTGGGAGGCAAAGCATGAATCACATCGCCTTGTCTCGCAACGATTTCGGCACACTGGAACCGATTCATATCGAAACGGGGCTGGGCATCGTTGTCGCGGTATGCCTCATCCTTGCCGTGGCACTTGTCGTCTTGGTGGTATGGCTGTCGAAACCAACTCTCAAGCCAACGAAGAAAACCAATCGCGGACGTCACGACGCATCGACGGGCACGTCGATATGGCATGAACGCATCAACGATGTGGTGGACCGTCATGCCAACGGCGATCTCGGAAGAGAGGAAGCGTTCGCCCTGCTCGCATCGATCGCCAGAGATTTCGTCTCCACGGCCACCGGCAGCGACGTGCGCAATCAGACGCTCACCGATATTGAAGCGACACCTCGCACGACCGGCAACCAGCATGGGCTCACCCTGCTCAGGCAGACCATCGAGCATTGTATCCGCCGGAATTCGCGGATGCCGAACGCAATCACACGGCCAGAGAGGCCACGGTTGAACAGGCTGGAGAGTGGGTTGCCAATCTTGTGGAAAGGTGGCGATGAATGGAATTGTCATGGCACTGGCCGTGGGTAGCCTTGCAGGCCTGATTGCGTCATTGGCCGTCATCGCCATCATGGTATTGGCGTCCGCAAAACGCAGGCATAACGACTCAGGATCCGTGCGGACGTTCAGTTTGGATGACGATCTCAACACCGAAACCGCATCGAGATTATTTCGGCAGTGGCGCACCATGTCACGTGCCGCCGTCGTTCTGTTGGTGATGGCACTGGTGCTGGCGATAGCGCTGGTGGCACGCCCCAGCACCGTGGATGAGGGAGAGGAGCGTGCGAGCAGCCGCGATATCGTGCTGTGCTTGGACGTATCTGGTTCGACGTTGCCATACGACCGCGAAGTGATCGATACCTACCGCACATTGGTGGACAATTTCAAGGGCGAGCGCATCGGATTGAGCATTTTCAATTCCACGTCACGTACCGTGTTTCCGTTGACCGACGATTACGAATTGGTGTCCGAACAGCTCGACAAGACCAGCACGATACTGAAAGGCGTCGAATCGCAGGATGATATCGACAAGATGAAAGACAGCGATTACCAAGCGATTTCCGACTGGCTGGAAGGTACGCAGAATCGTAAAGAGGCCACTTCCCTGATCGGCGACGGCGTGGTGAGTTGCGCAGCCATGCTGCCAGGTTTCGCCTACGGCAGTTCCAACGCCGAGACCGCATCCCGTCAACGTGCCGCTTCCATTGTGCTCGCCACCGACAATGTCGTTTCCGGAGATCCGACATACACGCTTCAGGAGGCTCTTGACCTGACCAAACAGGCGGAAATCACCGTGGACGGACTGTTCTCCGGACCGCAGCAAAGCGAATCGGAACAGATGACCAAACAGTTCGAATCCGAAATCGAATCGCATGGCGGCGTGTTTCTCACGCAATCGAACGGCGCTTCCGTGGCTGAGCTGGTCAAGCAAATCGAATCGCGGCGCAACCATGACAGCGCGGCAAGCAGCAAGGCCGCAATATCGGACGCACCGATGGTGGACGCTGGCATTGGCAGTGGCGATAGTGATTTGGCTGCTCTTGGCTTGGAGGTTGAGGCGATGACCAATCTGACGCTCTCCCCTGCTTTGGGATGGCCTTTAGGCACGGCGATCTGCGTGATCATGCTGGTTTGCGCAGTCGCGCAGATTGTGCTTCATATCCGTAGACGCAGCCAAAGCGATGAAACCGTCTGGGCTTGCGCAAGACGATCGATGATTTGTGCGCTGGTGGCCATCATGCATTGACGCCAAGCATCGTCTCGTCCACGAACAGCCGTGCGATTAACACCACCGATGTGGTGGTGGCGGTAGATGTGACCGGTTCCATGGCGGTCGCGGACGCGCAGTATGGTTCCGACGAACAGCTCAGCCGCTTGGATGTTGCCAAGCAGGCGGTGAAGGATATTGCCGCCATGTATCCGAATTCCAGTTTCGCGGCATTGCGATTCGGCGCTTCGGGAACGTTGGATGTTCCGTTGACGCCTGATTCGAAGGCGATCGATAATTGGGCGGACACGCTTGCACCGGAATCGACTTCCATTTCGGCCGGTTCGACCTTGGATGTGCCGATTGACCAGTTGTTGCTCACATGCAAGTCGATTCACGATCAGCATCCCGATGATGCGATCGTGCTGTACCTGATTTCGGATGGCGAGCAGACCTCGTCGAAAACACGCCGAACGTTCTCATCGTTGCGACGCTACCTTTCCGATGCGTTCACCGTCGCCGTGGGCAGCGAGCAGGGAGGCAATATCCCCGTGACCGGCGATGGCGTGGAGGAAGGCGACACGCAATGGGTCACCGATCCGGAAACCGGCGAGCCTGGCGTGTCCCGTATGAATGCCGACGAAATGAACGCTATCGCCGACGAGCTCAGTGGAACCGCCATCCAGCTCAATGCCACGACGACCATGAGTGGCGGGGATTCCAAAGAGGCATCCAGCAAATGGCGTGTCACGCAGACATCCAAGCAACGCACAAGAACCGTCGCCATGGTCTGGCCGTTCGCCATTGCCGTAGCGCTGCTGCTGACGTTCGAGGCCGGGGCATGGATCACGCAATCAAGGAGCTGCTGTGAGCACAACCGTTACAGCGCGTGCATCGCTGCCCGTTCGCATCGCCATCGCCGTCATCGCAGCCATATCGGTTATTGTGGGCGTGCTTGGCATAGTGAATCTCGCATCCGTCAGCAACTACAACCAGGCCACGGACAGTCTGAATGCGAATATCAAAGCCAGCCAACAGCAAGACGCCGATTTCGACAAATTGCAGACCCAACAGCAGCAGACCGACGCGCAATTCCGTGAAGCTGGCGCGGCCGGCATGTTGCTGCTGCCAAACGTACGCACATCCATCGAGCATAATGCCGAAGTTTCGGCAAAACTGACCGAATCCATACGCAAGAAAATCGAAGAGATGCAGCATGCCGACGGCACCGAGCCGACACAGCCATCGAAGGTGGGCAATCCGTCACCGATGGAGGCCAAGGCAACGGAGGAACCTTGACTGACGAGCAGCGTCAGAAGGTGGAGGAGCTTCTGGCCCAGAACGCACAGTCCGCCCAGTCCGATTCCGATGATTCCGGTTCGGCGGCCAAGCAGGATTCCAACCAAACATCTTCGCCCGCAAAACCCTGGTAAGGGGGCTTATTTCAGGAAGTTATCCACAGGCATGTCGGCGTGTTTTTGTTGATTTTTCAACGATGACACGCCGACATCGTGCTTTTCGCCCGTCCTCCGACCACAAGCCTTGTTCGCCGGCTTGGGCAACCGCCCGATGTGCTCCAATATAGCTATGAACGCATCAATCACCTATCCGTTTATTCCCGGACTGGGGTTCAACCTCATCAACACCTTGGCCTCAACGCCAGGCATGCCATGCCATTGCCGTGCTGGCGTGCGAACCACCCAACTGCTCGTCAATGCCAAGCTCACGTCCATATCGAAACATCTTGACGATCTTGACGCCACGCTCGCATCCAGTTCATTGCCCGATTGGACAGGAACCGCCGCCGAATCATACCGCGCGCGGCTTGATGAGTTACGCAAGCAATCCCTGACGCTACGGGATTCGATCAACGCCACCTTGCGTCTCCTATGGGCAGTAGGTGCGGCATGAGCTGGGAAGTGACCGCCAAAGTCAGCGGCGGATGCAAATACTCCACGGAGGAAACCGAGGCATATATGCGCGCGGCAAAAGCCTCAGCCATCAAGCCGACGCTCTGAACCGCGCCCATGATTCAGTCCGGGCATTGAGCTTCAGCTTTCCTCCTACCCCTATGCGTCGTCGGCCATCGCCTCGCTGTCCGGATCAAGCCCCTATTGCAATGCCACGGATCACATCGAACTGCCATACGACCAGCTCGTCGAACAATGTGACGCCCATGCAAGCGCGCTGGGAGCCATGGCGGCAAGATTGTCTGAGCTATCGGCGCTGATCATTCGCGCGCAATCGTTATATTCCCAGGTCGACGACGCTGGCAGAAGAACACTGAACGAACTGCTGCAAGTGGCGATCACATCGTTCCCGAAGGAATCGATACTCGCCGGCGTAGCCATGTCCGCCTGGGATATGTGATGGGATCCACCAATGAGGCAAATCCAATCCCATATATCTGCTGGACTCGTTGGATTGGGCGCAGGAAGGCATCATGAGCGCGGCCGGCGCCGCGGTCAGCGGATACGGCAAGGTCAAAGGCCTGCTGCGTACCGATGAGGTCAACCATGCAGCCGGCACCATCTCCAAGGCATCGTCGCGCGGTTACAACCTGATCCAGGGCAACAATCTCACCGTCACCCAAGTCCATCCGAAAACCGAAGTGGTGCGTGAATCGCATAATGTCGGAGAGGCCATGGAGGATCTTCGACGTCTTGCCGAGGAACGTCTCGGCAAGACCGATCTCGACAGCGGACTTGACTACGGCACCATCGCCATCTCCAAATACCGTAAATCCGACGGAACCAACTCATGGCTCGTCACCATTCCAGGCACAGACGGCAAGCACGATTCTCCATTTGGGTGGCCGCAAAACGTCGAACTCATGAGTTCGGACAGCAAGCAACGCATGGAAGCGGACAGTGCGCGAATGGTGCAGGAAGCCATGAAACAGGCCGGCATCAAATCCAATGATCCCGTCGCATTGATCGGACATTCGCAAGGTGGCATCGTTGCCGCCACCATCGCCTCGGACCTGAAAGACGATTATGACATCGAACATGTGGTTACCGCCGGGTCTCCCGTCGCCAATCATCCGATTCCGGAAAAAACATGGGTGACCAGCGTGGAAATGGACGACGAGCTCGTGGCGGCCCTCGATGGCGCCGCCAACCCCAGTTCCGACCATTGGCTGACCGTACGCGGCACCGCAAGCAAATCCAGCAGCAACCAGGAATCAACGTTCGCAGGCACTCCCGTCACGGACGCTCCAGACAACAAGGAAATCACGCATTGGCTCAAATATCACCAAGCCGCATACCAGAACGCAACGGACATGGGATCCACCGCAGTGAACACCCACGAACGGCATTTCGATGAGATCATCGACGGCAATCTGCAGGAAGTCATGTATTTCGAAGGGCGCATGAGCAAATGAAAAAACACTGCAGCCACGGCGCGACAAGAACGGTATCACGGCATACATCATGAAAGCCATCCACCGAGCGGACAGATACGCAACTCTCGTTTACGGCTGAACGTATGCTGTAGTCTATGAAGCTTACTGATATCTCCCCTGCAATCGCATTGACCCCTCTTGACGGCCGCTACCATCAGCAGACCGCTCCGCTTGTCGAATATTTGAGCGAACCTGCGTTGAACCGCGAGCGCATGCGCGTCGAAGTCGAATGGATGATTCTGCTGGCCAACGGTTTCGAGGGCAACGGCAACCAGACCATCGTTCCCGGCGTCAAGCCGCTCACCGATGAGGAACAGGCGTTCCTGCGCGCCATTCCTGAGGAGTTCGGCGCCGAGGGTATCGCGCAACACGCCGCCCATGAGGCAAAGACCCATCATGATGTGAAGGCCGTGGAATACTACATCGACGACCAGCTCGACAAGGCCGCCGACGTGCTTGGCCACGACACCCAGCTGACCGGCCTGAAGACTTTGGTACATTTCGCATGCACGTCCGAAGACATCAACAACCTGTCCATCGCCCGCTGCGTGAAAAACGGCATCGAGAATGTGTGGCTGCCGGGCGCTCAGGCCATCGTCGACCATTTGGCTCAGAAGGCTGAGGAATACCGTGACAAGGCCATGCTGTCGTTAACGCACGGCCAGCCTGCTACACCGACCACGCTTGGCAAGGAACTCGCAGTGTACGTGTACCGTCTGAACCGCCAGCTGAACAAGGTCAGGGCTCAGGAATATCTCGCAAGATCAATGGCGCTACCGGCACGTTCGGCGCGCATTTGGCCGCATGCCCGGATGTCGATTGGGTGGCCGTCTCCCGCGAATTCGTCACCAACCGCATGGGTCTGACGTGGAATCCGCTCACCACTCAGATCGAATCGCATGATTGGCAGGCCGAACTGTATGGCACCATCAGCCACACCAACCGCATTCTGCACAACCTGTGCGTGGATGTGTGGATGTACATCTCCCGTGGCGTGTTCGCCCAGGTTCCAGTCAAGGGTGCTACCGGATCCTCCACCATGCCGCACAAGGTCAATCCGATTCGTTTCGAAAACGCGGAAGCCAATCTGGAGATCTCCTGCTCGCTGCTCGACACGCTGTCCGCAACGCTGGTCGAATCCCGTTGGCAGCGCGATCTGACCGATTCCACCACGCAACGCAACATCGGCTCCGCGTTGGGCTACTCCGTGCTCGCGCTCAACAATCTGATGGGCGGTCTGAACTCCATCCATCCGAACGACATCGCCATCGAAGCCGAGCTGGACTCCAACTGGGAGGTGCTTGGCGAGCCGATCCAGACCGCCATGCGCGCCTGCGAACTTGCCGGCCTGCCGGGCATGGACAAGCCGTACGAGAAGGTCAAGGAGCTTATGCGCGGCCATGAGATCTCCAAGGAAGCCGTCGAGCAGTTCATCGATCAGCAGGCGTTCGATGACGCTACCACGGCTCGTCTGAAGGCGCTGACTCCGGCAACATATACCGGCGTCGCCAGCAAACTGGTAGATTTCGACCGCTGAACCGAAGCTGTCAAATAAGTACCAAAACCATACGCCCTGAGGGTGGCCGCGTATTTCGTAGCCACCTCAGCGTATTATCGAATGCAGTGGGGCGATATGACCCACCTGAAGCCAATCTCACGTATGGAGCAAGTCAACAGTGTCTCACTCCCCTGCAGTCAATAAGCCCGCCCCGCATATCGACGATGTGCCGCCGAAGCGCAGTCGTGATTTCGCCGATCTGACGCACGCATTCTTCGCCTTGGTGCTCGGCATAGGCGTGATTCTGTTCTCCGTGTACTTGCATGGCACCGCGTCCGGCGTGGAATCCGACGTTCATTCCGCCGGCCGCGTGGTCAGCTGGCTGATGGATGTTCCCTCGGCATTATTGCAGCAGCTTGCCATCGTATGCATCACCGTCAGCGTGCTCATCCAGCTGCTTACTTCCAAAGAGTGGCTGCAAAGCGTGATTTCCGTGGTTTCCCTCATATTCGGATTCTTTGCGGTGTGGGGCATATCCGCGCTGATCAGCAACTCCGGCAATACCATGCTGATCATTCCACTGCAATCCAACAGCACATCCGTAGGCACTGGACTGCTCCCCGATTTTTATGCCGCCATGGCATCGTTCCTCACCGTCTCCGGCCCTCGGCGTATCCGCTCATGCACCAAATGGGGCTGGAACGTGCTGTATGCAGTGGCAGTGCTGATGGTCGTGCTTTCATGGAATTCACTGGCTGGCGTCATCGCATCCTACGCCATAGGCCGTGTTATCGGCATGCTGATCCGTTTCGCCATAGGCACGCAGAACAATGGCGCGTGGGGATCACAAATCGCGCAATCATTGCGTTCCATCGGTATTGACACATCATTGCTCACCCGCCGAGTCGCCCCCTACGTCGATTCGGGAGTATTGAAGGCCACGCTGGATGACGATCTGACCGAAAATTCCCGTATTTACGATGTTGTCGACTATGACGCAAGCAATACACCGTTTCCGTACTCGACAATCAAGTGCATGCGGCCGGATATCTCAACCAAGTATGGCAGTGGCTTCGCCTGACCGGTGTTTCCATGCGTCGTGACCGTTCCTCGGTTGACGCCATGCACCATCATTACGCCATGATTCTCGGCCTGTCCAATGCCGGTTTGGAAACTCCGCGCGTGTATGGTGTGGCCGATTATGGAGAATCCTCCATTCTGGTGTTCCACCGCAACCGCATGCCATTGGAATGCAACCAAAACACCATGTCCGACCATGATATGGAAGCGTTCATGGAATATCTCACCACAGCACACCATCATGGCTTCACCCATCGTCGCATCACTCCGGAAACCCTGTCCCGCATGGAAAACGGGCATCCGGTAATCGCAGGTTGGCATAATGGCGATTATGGCAGTTCCGCTCCGAACTTCGCACTCGACAAAGTGCAGTTGCTGGTTCTTCTTGCCACACTCAATGGCAATGATCGTGCGATCGCCTGCGCTCGCAGGACTTGGGGAGACGAGCAGCTGATCGATTTGGCACCCTTCATACAGAAGGCTGCCATTCCCGCTTCCACGCGCGCATTGCCTGGCTGGGACAAGCATGTGCTTACCGATTTACGTACGCGTATTTCGGCGCTCGCTCCGCAGGATGTCGCGGATTCCATGGAAAAAGTCACGCTTTCCCGGTTCAGTCTTCGCTCGTTCATTGCGATTGCGCTGCTGGTGGTCGCCGTATATGTGGTGTTCACCCAGATTCAGCCGGCCGAAATGATCAAGGCCGTCAGAGACGCCAATCTCGCCATGGCGTTGGTTTGCGTCGCGCTTGGCTTTGTGGCGTGGCTTGGTTCCGCTATCACCTTGGGTGTGTTCATGGATTCCGATAAACGCAACACGATCGGCTTGTATTGCTCTCAGATGGCGTCCGGTTTCACTGCGGTGTCCATGCCGGCCGGCGTCGGTCCAGCATTCGTCAACCTGCAGTTCCTTCGTAAAAGCGGCTATCGCAGTACGGCTGCGACCGCGGTTATGAGCGCGGTCTGGGCCGTACAGGGAGGCACTACCATCGTGTTGTTGCTGACGATTGGCCTATTCACCGGCCGCAACACATTGTCCGGCATGATTCCGACCAATACGCTGATCATGGTGATCGCCATCGTCGCGTTGGTTGTGTCGGCCGCCATGGCGATTCCTCCAGTGCGTCATTTGGTGACCGAGAAATACCTTCCAGTGGTCAAAGCATACGCGCGCAACCTGGTCAATGTGCTTGCACGGCCAAAGGAACTGGCCCTTGGCATTGCCGGCGCACTGGTGCTTAACCTTGCGACCGGACTGGGATTCTGGGCAGCATTGATGGCGTTTGGATACCACACGAATCCTGCGGAAACCACCTTCATTTTCCTGCTTGCCAACACTTTGGGCTCCGCGGTTCCCACTCCTGGCGGTCTGGGTGCCGTGGAGGCCGTGCTGTCGGTGGCGTTCACTGCCGTGGGCATCCCCTCCTCCATCGCGGTTTCCGCTACTCTTGTCTACCGAATCGCCTTCTACTGGTTGCGTATTCCGGTCGGTGCGTTGGCCATGAAATGGCTTGACATGCATAATTTGATCTGACAAACACCCCCGTACACTTTGTTTTCCCCCTGATTTTCAAAAAAGCGACCAAAACCCTTGTAAAATGCCATTTTCCTCATAAGAGTGCGCTAATATCATAGAGAACGTGGATGTTCGTAATCAGAATGTCCCCTGACCCAAGAAGGATGCTTTATGGCATACAACAAGTCTGATCTCGTCTCGAAGATCGCTCAGAAGTCCAACCTGACCAAGGCACAGGCTGAGGCAGCTGTGAACGCTTTCCAGGACGTGTTCGTCGAGGCGATGCAGTCCGGCGAAGGCCTGAAGCTGACCGGCCTGTTCTCCGCTGAGCGCGTCAAGCGCGCCGCCCGCACCGGACGCAACCCGCGCACCGGCGAGACCATTGAGATTCCGGCAACCTACGGCGTTCGCATCTCCGCCGGCTCCCTGCTGAAGAAGGCTGTCACCAAGTAAGTCATGTACTGATATGTTGCTTACACGACGAAAGCCCCGACCATGACGGTCGGGGCTTTCGTCGTTCATGACACTTGTACAAGCGTCATTCTGCGCTACACTATGCATATATATTAGACATCGTGTCCATATAGATGGAGAGAGACATGACCGATCAACGCAAGGAAGTCATCAATCAACTGCATGAATTGAACATTCTGCTGCTGCATACCAAGCTGAAGGCCACACGCACACAGACCGCGCTACGAGCCGCCACACGGGTATGCAACGTCGAAGCGGCACGTCGTGGCGTGCCACCGCTGCAACAGCTTCCCAAAAGCCATGACACGGCAACGCACATGCTTGACTGCCTCAGCACCGAGGATCTTTCCACCCTCAGCGAACTTCTGCAGCGTATCATCGACAACACCGACACCAGGATTCTCGATGAAGAGGTTGCCGAGCGGCGCAAAGCCATCCATGAATTCCTTATGCTGAATCACACAGATACGGAGGTGCAGGAATGAGCGACGAGCAGGAGACCATTCCCGAAGCAAATGCCCCCAAACCAATCCGCATCGACAAACGATCCCTGTTCACTCCCAGTGAAGCCGTGGCCGTGGAACAGCATTCCACAACACCACATGTGTCACGAACCCGTTATGGAACCGCACGCATCGAAGGTCGCCTCTCCTCCCCCAATGCGAGAGTACCCGCAGTCATATCGCAACATTGCGGCGGCATCACAGTCAAAGGCCATACGCTCAAATCGTTCGCCTATACCACCGACGCTGCGATCATCCGTAATACCAATGCCAACGCCATTCTCGCCGTCTACCCGTTCACTGGAGAACCGGTGATCACACAGGCGTTGCTCACTGTGGCACAAATGCCACTTTTCGTAGGCGTCGGAGGAGGCACCACCACCGGTCCGCGTGTGACCGAGCTGGCCATGGTGGCTGAAATGCAAGGTGCGGCAGGCGTCGTCATCAACGCGCCGGCACCAGCGGAAACCATCGAAACCACCATGTCCATGGTCGACATTCCCGTTATCGCAACAGTCACGGAAGACGACGAAATCACCGAATGCAAGATTCTCGCCGGTGCGGCCATCATCAACGTCGCAGCCGGAGCACGCACCGCGCAAGTCGTGGCAAACATACGTGCGCATCATCCGGAAATACCGATCCTGGCATCGGGAGGCGGATCCGAAGATCGCATCCTCGCCACCATCGAAGCGGGCGCGGATGCCATCACATGGACGCCGCCAAGCGCGCAACAGCTGCAATCGCAGATGATGGCGAAATATCGCGGCGAAGCCTGATTCAAGCCAATCAAAAACGAAAGCGACCGCAGCGCAATCGCAAAACAATTCAGGAGAACATACCGATATGGGAGTGGGGTGTGACCGAAGCTTGTCGGCCACACCCCACTCCCATCGACGTTTCCCATTGCCACCATCGCTTACTCTAAAGCGCCAATCATGGCTTGGAAATCCTCATTCTCCCTGCATTGGAACGGATCCAGCAGCACCATATCCATCTTCCGCGGCGCATGCAACGATAGTCTGGTCCAATCGCAGGAATACTGCGCGCCATGCGATTTGGCCGCACTGACGAATCTGCCGCGCAATGCGGCACGAGTATCCGCCGGCGGCATGGTACGCGCCTTTTGCGCCTCACGACCGTCAATCAGCGAACGCAAGGCACCACGGCGAAGCAACGACGCATACAACGCGCCATTGGCCACGTCATGATAGTCCAGATCCAACTGTTCCAGCTTGCTCAGCGGAAGATCCGCACTGGAACGGGCACGTAACGCTTCAAACAGGCGGTACTTGCACACCCAGTCCACTCTGTCTCCCAAAGCATTTGCATTGCCGGAACGGAACGCTTCCAACGTATTGCGCCACTGGCGAAGCACATCGTGCACATCGGTGCGAGGCAACGACGAAGCCACTTCCGGATGCTCATCCACGAACTGTTCCACAGCCTGTAGATAACGTTCCTGCATGGCTACGGCACCACCCTGCAACGTCGATCCATCGGCCATGGCAAACGAAGCATTCACGCCGCTCATATCGCGACTGACCGCACGGTTTGCGGCACCGGCGTCCGCGAACGCGAACCGCGAGAATCCCGACTCACGTCCTTCACGCCCAGCCTGTTCGATAACGCACAGCACCAGATGCGTGGTGGCCAGCTTCATCATCGTGGCCCATTGAGAACGGTTTGAATCGCCGATGATCACATGCAGCCTTCGGAAGGCGTCGGGATCGGCATGCGGCTCATCCCTCGTGTTGACCATTGGACGCGATCTTGTGGTCGCCGATGAAACAGCCTCATCCAGAAAATCGGCACGCTGCGTGATCTGGAAACCTGATTCCGTCACCCTGCCTGCGCCAGTGAACAGCTGCCTGGTAATCAGGAACGGCAGCAATTCGTGTTCGATGACGTCCAACGGCACAAAACGACGTACCAGATAGTTTTCATGGCAGCCGAAGGAATGCCCTGCGGAATCCACATTGTTTTTGAACACATGCACTGTGGCACGTGGCCCATGCGTGGCTCGAAGCCTTTGCTGGGCGTCCAACGCAAGATCGCGCATCACCAGTTCGCCGGCCGCATCCACGGCAAGGGCGTCCATGGGATCGCAGGCCTCGGACGTGGCATATTCAGGATGCGATCCGACATCAAGATACAGTCGCGACCCGTTTTCAATATACGTATTGGTCGATCGCGCGGAGGCAACGATCGGCTGGAACATCATCATTGCCGTCTGGCTGGCGTCGCATGGCACATCCGCACCGGTCACACTGACGCCGTATTCCGTTTCAATGCCGAAAATACGAGCGAAAGAATGAACCTCACGCAACGTTCCCGCATCAAGCGGTGACGAGGAATGATTGCCGCTGTCTCGCAGCTGCGGCATCACTCGCCGCCTTTTTGCACGAAACTACCGACATATTCCTCAGCATTGGACTCGAGCACCGATTCGATATCGTCAAGCACGGCATCCAACGCATCAGCGGTTCCGTCGACTTGTACGCCGGCGGATTCGACAATGTCACCCACCTCTTGGCCTGCGGATGCGGATTGAGCCTGTTCAAATTCCTGAGGCATGACATTCCTCCCTGTAACTTCCGGTTGCAAACCTGCAAAAAAACGCTGCGCCACACCTTATATCAGGTGTGGCGCAGCATGCAACACTATGCCAAATACTGGCTCAGATCATTGGTGATCAGACCATTGGTGGCCATCACATCGTTCTCCTGGCGCCAGTGAACGCTTTCGCCGTTCCACTGGGTCAGATGGCCTTGCGCTCCCAAATCACCACAGCACCAGCAGACACGGCAGGTACGTCCCACTCATGCAAGTGCGGTTCGAAATACGCATCGTACGTACCGTCGGCCACCTTGCACAAATCAAGGGACGCCGGGCCGACACGTTTAATATCGGCAGGACGTCCGGCAATCTTCGCCACCACATCGAGCGCACGCTGCGATTCGGACGATACCGGAGACATGCCGAAACTCACCACCGAACCATCGAGGGACGACGTGGTGGAAGGAATGATTTTCTCGCGTTTGTCTCCCAACGGAGTCTTGCGAATACGAATCGCGCCGGATCCACGCACCGCAAGATACGTCAATCCCAGCGCCGGAGCGTGCACAATCGAAAGGATCGGCTGTGCGGAGCACTGGTCGTTGAATTCGAACAATGTCACGGTGATGGCCCATTCCGGCATGCTTCGCGCGAAATTGATCACGCCGTCGATGCCACCCACACACCAGTATCGCTGGCCGGATAGCACTGTTCAGGGCGAAGCTGCCAGAAGCCGTCGAACACGTTGACATAGGTCAGGCGGTTGCTGATGAACTGCTGCAGGCGCTTGTCGGTGTCTGAAGTGAAGTGGAAGCAGTCTTCGGACACTTCCAGTTTTCTCATGTCGTGCGGATTCATCTGGTCGTTCAACGCATGCTTGCCTGCGTCCTGCAGGATGCGTGCGACTTCGAGGGCGATTTGCCTCAGTTCCATAGATATGCCTTTTCGTTTCCTCTGTACAGTCCCGGCACGTCCTCTCCTCAAAATACCGGGATGATGTTACCTGTTGTCAATGGTCGTTCTTCGCGACCAATTGATGGCAATGTTACCCGCACAGATTGCATTTCACCGTAACATTTCCAAAATCGACGCCGCATCTTGGACACGCTCACAATAGCGGGAACATTGAGATTTGCTATATTTCAGAGGGTCTGACATATCCAATGAGACCATCGGATTCTCCACGGTATTATCACCAATCGTTCGATGGCGCACCGTAAGATGCGACCACGATGCGGCCACAACCTGTTCTGGAAAACGACGAATCATTTCGGCACGCAACCAAGCACGGGTATCGGAAGGCGCTTCCACCGAAGCCTGCACCAACTGCCCGTCCGTAAACAGCCGCTCCGTTTGGGCACGCAACCGATCGAAAATCGAGTCAGCGGGATCAATCGCAGCCCACTTTAAATCGACGGCCGCAATACGCGCATCATCCCAACCGGAGCCAATTTTACGACGCAGCTTCTCCAACAACTGCCATTTCAATAGCCATTCAATGCGGCCAGCTTGCTCGCGCATCGTCAAACGCGCATCATCATCGGCATGCCTGATGGCAGCCACATCGGCGAGCGCCTGCCCCCACATCGCCATGATGTTACGGGTCGAACGGTCAGACCATGCCGGTTCACCGGACGTGTCGGTTCCATAGATCACGGCAGCGGCAGCATATACCAGGCCACGCAGGGTGACCTCAATCTGCCATGCCGAGGTCTCGCCGCCATATTCCAGCGGCAACATGGCACCTAATGTCAAATCATGAGACACCTCGTGCATGGCGCTCACCGGATCGGCGAGCATGATTGGCTCCAACGCTTCGTCTATGTTCAATCCCGCCTCTTCGGCATGCTCAAGCAGCCACAGCAGCATGCTGGTGGTGCCGAGTTTCAGCGCCTGCGGCACATCCATACGATTGGCGTCCCCGACAATCACATGCAATCGACGGTATGCATCCGTGCTGTGCGATTCGTCTCGAGTATTGATGATCGGCCTGTCGAATGTGGTCTGCAAACCGACTTTCATATGAAAATAGTCGGCGCGCTGGCTGAGCTGGTATCCGGCGGTTTCGCTTCGTTCGCCGATACCGACGCGACCTGATCCGGTAAAAATCTGTCTCGCTACAAAATGTGCCGTCATGAGTTTTGCAACTTGGTCAAACGGCACCGAACGCAGCATCATATAATTTTCGTGGGTGCCCCAGCTTGCACCTTTGCCGTCGACATTATTACGGTGCAGCGCGATTGCGATACCGGTCTGTTCGCTGGCTTTGCGCGCGCACTCACGCATGATGAGATCGCCGGCATGGTCGTAGAGCACGGCATCGAAGGGATCATCGGTTTCGGGCGTGGAATATTCAGGATGCGCATGATCCACATACACACGGCCGCCATTGACTGCAATCACATTGGTGATGTTGAGCTGCGGCGCGTCCGTCAACAGATCAGGATGCGCGGATGCACGTTCCAGCCTGGTGCCGCGGGCGTCGTTGACCGGATCCTCCTGCCGATAGTCCCAGCGAATATGCTTGGTTTGTTCGTTCGCCGCGGCACCGACCACATCGAACGATAGCTTCACCGGATTGTAATGCTCCATTCCGAGAGCGGAAACCGCGTATTCCGTTTCCGTGCCCATGATTCGACGAACGCTCATTGATACGACTTCCCTTCGTCTGATTTCGCGTTGCCTGCCAGCATTATTCGACTGGTCGTATACGGGTGATGCGCCCTGCTTCCAAACCATTGATACGGCTCCACTGTTCCGGATTGGCATCCAACACCGCATCGCGGGTTTCAAGAAACTCCTCGTCGACGGCCTTCGCCAACAGATCGACGCCAATCGCCGCCGGCTGTCCGCTTTCGATGGAGATTTTCACAGCACGGGTTTTGGCACGATCCACAATGTTTTTCAGCACCGCACCCGACACCACATCCGCCAGATAGATCGGATGCCATTGCCCATGCTCATCGCACACGTCGCACAGATACCGGTGCTCGTCCGTCGAATAGATATCGCTGACCAGCACCCCAATCAAAGCCTTCGCATCCACCCCTGGCACCAACGGCAAATCGTCGGTCAGATAATGGCGGATGATCTGCGCCGCCTGAGCCGCTTTCGGACGCTCCACACGAATCTTCACATCCAAACGACCAGGACGCAACACCGCCGGATCAATCATGTCGATACGGTTCGAAGCGCCGATGACCATAACATTGCCAAGCGTTTCCACGCCATCAAGTTCAGCCAAAAACTGCGGCACAATAGTGGTTTCCACATCCGATGACACGCCGGATCCACGAGTGCGCAGCAGCGAGTCCATCTCGTCAATGAACACGATCACCGGTTTGCCATCCGCCGCACGCTCACGCGCGCGCTTGAAAATCATGCGGATCAGGCGTTCCGACTCGCCCACGAACTTATTGAGCAGTTCCGGCCCCTTCACCGACAGGAACACGCCACGACCGCCGGCAGCGCCTTCGGCGAGCGCATTGGCCACAGCCTTGGCGATCAGCGTCTTTCCATTGCCTGGAGGCCCATACAGCAGCACGCCTTTCGGCGGCTTCAAATCATAACGTTCGAACAGTTCGCGATGCAGGAACGGCATTTGCACGGCATCGCGAATACGTTCGATCTGCTCATCCAAACCGCCGATATCAGCGAACGTGACATCCGGCACTTCCTCAAGCACCAAGTCGGCATCATCCTGCGCGGGAACCAACGCAAGCGCGAATCTCATGGACGAATCGACCGTAACACGGTCGGACACATTGATCGAAGTTTTCGACAGCGCTCCCGAACGGCGGACCAACGCAACGTTTCCACCGCCATCCGCGACCAGCAATCGCCCATCATCAATGACCTGCTTCACCGTGCGCACTGCGCCCACAGCATCGGTGCCGGCTTGCGAAACCACCACCATGTTCTCGTTGAGCAGCACCGTGCGCCCAGCCTCAAGCCTGGATGCCTGCACATTCGCCGCAACCGGCACGATCATGCGACGGCTTCCGGAAATCACCTCGGCGCTGGCATGCTGTACCCCCTGTTCGTCCGTGCGAGAGGAATGCACGCGAACCATGGTGGCGAAGGTCATGGGCGGTCCCGCCAACTGGTTCAGCTGGGCCTTGGCCTTGGTGAGCTCCTGGGTGGCACGGCTCAACGCCTTGGCCAACGCATGATTCTTGGCCATCAACTGGTCGTTGGCCTCACCCAACGACGCCAACGTCTCATCACGTTGATCCATTTCATCAGCCTCGCTTTCCACCGAATGCGTTTCGAGCCGTTCCGTCATTTCGTCATGTCATGGCGCATTCGCATTCAACATGCTCAACCCTTAAGAATACCCATTGTCCTCATGATTTCCGACAATCAAAACCATGCTTGAACAAGAATCGCCAAACATTGCGCCCACTCCCACCCTTTCCCAGCCTGGACTGCTGGTGATGGATGTGGATTCCACGCTGATCGATGAGGAAGTCATCGACGAGCTGGGCGCCGCCGCTGGAATTGGCGAGCAGATCGCGTCGATTACCGCACGTGCGATGAATGGCGAACTTGATTTTCGCGAGGCGTTGCAGGCTCGTGTTGCGCTGCTTAAGGATCTGCCGACTTCGGTGTTCGATGATGTGTATCGTCGCGTGCATTTCACACAGGGGGCGCTTGATTTGATTGACGCTTTGCATGCGCATGGTTGGAAGGTCGGCGTGGTTTCCGGCGGTTTCCATGAAGTCGTGGACCGTCTTGCCGCCGACGCGCATCTTGATTTTTGGATTGCGAATCGTTTGGAAGCCGCTGATGGTTGTTTAACCGGCCATGTGCTTGGCGATATCGTTACGAAAGATGTGAAATTGCAGTCACTGCGTGATTGGGCTTCGCGCATGGGCATCAGCATGGGTCAGACTGTTGCGGTTGGCGATGGAGCCAATGATCTGCCGATGATTCATGCCGCCGGGCTTGGCGTGGCGTTCTGCGCCAAGCCTGCGGTTCAGGCGGATGCTCCGCATCGTGTGAACGAACGTGATTTGACCCGGATTCTTGATTTTCTTCGTTGATTCGCATTCTTCGATGATGCGAATCCCGATAGATCCGAGTCGCGATATAGCAAAATCCGATATTGCAGGATAACGATATTGCCGTGTGAAATGATGATGTTCACACGGCAATATCGTTATGATCCGTTTATTCGACACTACTTGCAGTAGGCTCCGTCGAGATGCGCGCCACGCGCCCAATCGGCGGCACGCATGGCTTTTTGCTTGGGCTTTGACTTCCAGCAATTCCAAAGGATCTGAGGAAGTACCCACCCACACGTTCTTTTTTCCGGCCACGATCCGCCTGGTTCTAGCGAAACGGGTGTGTTGGGATTGCTCATATCGGCGCCCTGCGCACGCAACACATGCAACGTGGCCGGTTCTGCTTCGGCATTGGCGTGCAGTTCGCACCATGCGCCCGGATTGGGCGTGCAGGCTCGAATCTGACGATCCACCGCGAATACAGGAATGTCGAAACGAATATGCGCGTCTTCAACCGTGATCTTCTGAGCCACCTCATATGCGCCGGCAGGCTGTTCCACAGGCGCGATCTGATCGTCGGCCATGGCCTGCAGCGAGGCGGCAAGCAAACGGGAACCATCCTCGGCAAGACGGTTCAGCAGCTCACCCGCCGTTTCATGCGCTCCGATTTCCACAGTGGACTGCGCCAGAATCGGACCGGCATCCATGGCTCGCACGATGCGGAACACCGTGGCTCCGGTCACCTTCTCGCCCGCCCAAATGGAACGCTGCACGGGAGCCGCGCCACGCCACTGCGGAAGCAGCGAGAAGTGCAGGTTGTACCATCCATCGGCAGCGCGTCGAGCACATCCTGCTTCAGGATTTTGCCATATGCCACCACTGCCGCGGCCTGGGCACCGGTCGCAGCAAGTTCGGAAATGAACGTTTCCTCGCTCGGATCGGATTCAATCACCGGCAAACCAAGATCAAGAGCGGCCTGCTTCACGGGATTCGGTACCAGTTTGCGTCCACGCCCGGTAGGAGCATCCGGTCGGGTGAGCACTGCGACCACTTCGAAACGCTCGGTATCTTCAGCCAGCATTTTCAACGACGGCACCGCAACATCCGGAGTACCGGCAAACAGCACTTTCAGCACGAAAAGTCCTCCTTATCAAATCCTCATCACATCGTTATCATCGTGGGAATCATTCCGGCCGTATCAACAGCATGTAAGGCAGCGGAACGCAACACACTATGCCTGATGCACCGCGGGAATCTTCACACCCGCATCAATCAGCAGCGCACGCAACGCACGTGAATCCTTGAATCGAACGCCACGAATGCCCGCATTGTTCGCACCTACGATATTCATGGCCTTATCGTCCACGAACACCGCGCCGGAAGCGTCAATGCCGAACTGTTGCAACGCGAACTCGTAAATATCCTTATTCGGCTTACGCAGGGAGACATATCCGGAAACCACACGATCGTCGAGGCTGCGCAGAATATCGAAATTGTCGAGCGCGATCGGGAACAGATCCTTCTGCCAGTTGCTCAATCCCCACACATGCACGCCGGCCGCTTTCAAATCGTTGATGAGCACGCGGGCGCCCGGCACCACGCCGGTCAACGAGTCGACGAAATTGTCGAGATAGTACTGCAACATGTCGGCCCATTTGTCTCCATAACGTTCACGCATCAGGCGACGCCGTCATCATTCGACATGCCGCAGTCCAGTTCATCGTTGATGTCGTAGAAGCCGGAAATATCGTTGTCAAGGAACTGTTCAACAAGCTCGTCGCTATAGCGGGGCGTCATCACGGCCACCGGATCCCAGTAGACGAGCACGTTGCCGAAATCGAAAATCACATCGGTGATCGGCTTGCCCGCATTCACCGCAGCTTCGCCGTCAGCCATGAGCACGTCGTACTCCATATCAGGCTCTCCAGGCCAACCCTTCATATGATCCTCCATTCACTGCTGTGCGGCCTCATGCCGAACTGCCAACCTGTCTAGTTTTTCACGGCGAGGGGACGTGCGTCAGATTCGCTCCTTCGGATCAAGCTGAAAACGCAGTTCTCCCGGTTCACGCGCGGCCACATGGCGGGCACTGGCGGAACGCAAACGCAACGCCAACTCACCTCGGCGACTTTGCGGCACACGCACCACCGCCTTGACACGATCCGCAGTGCCTTCCAATTCGCGCGAATCAATGGTCCGAGGCTGCGGAATAGGTACCGGCCCCAATACGGACGGCAGCATGCCTTCGGTGGTTTCGATGGCGGACAGGTCACCCCCACCCAACGCGCCGATACGTTCCAGCGTGACCTTCACCGCGTCACGACGTCCCCATACGCATGCGGCGGCAAACACAGGCGGCAATGCGGTTTGTTCACGTTCCCGCAATTCGGTTTGCGCCAGCAACGTTGAATTCCAAAGCATCAACGATTGAGCGAGCGTGGGATCGGTTTCGCCGATCAACAGGGCCTGACCTCCCCTGATTCGCGGCGCGCACAGCGAAACCGCGCGCATCCACGACGTCAACGTGTCTACGCCCGCGTCAATGCCGAAGGCGTACAAGCTGGTCCATGCGTCGAGAATAGCCACGGCCCGGTATTCGCATTCCGAGGGGTTCCTCCCACGCACACGGGGTTCTGCGCCGGGAGTGGCGATGACCAACTGCGGCGCAAACCGATATCGGGAACAATGCCGCGTGGCTGGCTCGGCGTTGAAAGCACAATGGGCACGCCACGAAACAGTCGGCTCAGCTCCTGCGCAGTTCCGGCGGCACCCACACGAACCACGCGCATACGTTCGTTATGGCATGCCGGACAAGCCCATTGCACAGTGGCGACACCGCACCAACGACAACGCACCGACCCATCCCGTAACCGTTCCAATGGACCCGTGCAGTACGAGCAGCGAGCCTGACGGTGGCATTTCGCGCAGCTCAATGCTTCACCGATGCCATCCTGCGGAATGCTCAACAGCACCGGACCGCTTTCCAACGCCTTCGACAGCACTCGCACCGCAGTGTGCGGCACACGCGCTCCGATGGTCGAATCCGCAAGTCTTGCCAATTCGTCACGGTTCAGCCAACGAATCCAAGGACTCGCTTCCTTGGTTACGGCAGGGAATGCGTGAATCGGCGTACTGAAACCGCTGACCTGGGTGGCACCAACATGCGCCGCATCGGTTTCCCACTGGCTTTGCACACTGCGCGCATTGGCCATCGCGACGAACACGCCATTATGCGCTTTTGCACGTAACCGCAACACTCCGCGGGCGTTGGCGTAAGGCATCATGCATCGGCATCCTGATAGCACACGTCATCGAGAATGAGGAACAACGCATTGCCATCCACCGGCGCATACATCGCCGCCCGTGTGCCGATCACGCACCGCACCTGCCCTCCACTGATGGCCAGATACGCACGATACCGTTCAGCAGGCGCCATCTGCGCGTTCAGAATGGCGAAATCGCCGCCGTACGCACCATTGGATGATTGGGTTGCGCGAAACAGCGCAAGCCGATCGACTGCAACGTTTCGGCCATGTCCTCAATCTCACGCATGGTCGGCAACACCAGTACGCCGGTTTGCCCTGCAATAAGGCCGCGGCCACCATCCAGCCACGCACTGCCTCCAATGATGGGATCCCGGCAATGGGTCGAGCACGAACGCTTGGAAACGTTGCCCTTCCAATGCCGTACGAAGCAGGTCGATATTACCGTATTGCCGCTGCAACTGCTCGTACGATTCCCGCTCGATCTTGGCAAGCGATTCGATACGTCCGTTTTTTTCAATACCCGTTCGATTGCCGATACGTTGTTCCTGTTCGACGCGAGCCACGCGCGGAGGCACCGCCAAACGCAGGATATTGGCTCGCGTTCCGCCGAATGCGTCCGCGATAAGTGTGGCATCGTTGCGCATGGATTCCGACACAAGCACACGATCGATGACCACCCGTTCGATGAACCGCAATGACGATTCAGGGGTTTCGCTGGTATCGGTCCGTTTCCAAATGATGCCGTTGACCCGTTGCCCGCCGAAGCGGACACGCACCATTACTCCGGGCTGGGCGGCTTCGGAATACTTCTCCTCAACGTAATAGTCGAAGGTCTGCCCCAAATGGATGGCCTGAATATCCAGCACCACTTGGCTATGGGATGCTCCGCAGCCGGCGTTTTAACCGCGGGCGCACGCTTGCGCCGCTTGCGCGGGGCGAGCCCGTCAAGCGCCAGCTGCTCGGCATCCTCAGTACTCATGATTCAAGGGTAACTCAGCCTTCGATGGCGGCTTTCAGCTCGTCGACCTTATTGGTGGTCTCCCAGGTAAAATCAGCATCGTTGCGTCCGAAATGACCGTAAGCAGCGGTCTTGGAATAGATCGGACGCTTCAGATCAAGCTCGTCGATAATGGCGGCCGGTCGAAGGTCGAACACCTTACGCACAGCCTGCTGGATCTGCTCGCGAGTCACACCATTTTCAGTGCCGTACGTTTCCACATTGATGGACACCGGATCGGCCACGCCGATGGCATACGCCACCTGCACCTCAACCTTGTGGGCCAGACCTGCCGCCACAATGTTCTTGGCCACCCAACGCGCCGCATAGGCAGCGGAACGATCCACCTTGCTCGGATCCTTGCCGGAGAACGCGCCACCGCCATGATGAGCCGCACCACCATACGTGTCGACGATGATCTTGCGACCGGTCAGACCGGCATCGGCAGCCGGACCGCCCAACACAAACGAACCGGTCGGATTGACAAGCACGCGATATTCATCATGCGCCACACGATCGGCAAGCACATCATCAAGCACAGGACGAATCACATGTTCCGTCAACTGCTCCTTAAGCCACGCCTGATCGACTTGAGGATCATGCTGCGTGGACACCAACACCGTGTCAAGACGAACGGGAGCATCATGCTCATCATATTCAATGGTCACCTGGGTTTTGCCATCGGGACGCAGATGAGGCACTTCGCCATTCTTACGAACCTCAGTAAGACGGTAAGCCAAGCGATGAGCCAAATAAATCGGCAATGGCATCAGCACATCGGTCTCGTCGCACGCATAGCCGAACATCACGCCCTGATCGCCGGCGCCTGAGCCTCATAACGCTGCTCGCGAGATGCCTTCGACTCCGCTTCGCCACTCAAACGAGCCACACCCTGATTAATCTCAGAGCTCTGCTCGGTCAACGAAACGGTCACGCCGCATGAATCCGCATCAAGACCAACGCGAGAACTGGTATAGCCGATATTGCGCACCACAGAACGCGCAATGCTCTGAATATCGGAATAGCCTTCACTCGTCACTTCGCCGAACACGAAGAACTGGCCAACCGTGGCGCATGTCTCCACGGCCACGTGGGACTGCGGATCCTGAGCAAGCATATCGTCAAGAATCGCGTCGGAAATCTGATCGCAGACCTTGTCCGGATGCCCCTCCGTCACTGACTCAGCGGAAATCAACTTCAATTCAGCCATCTGGCTGCTCCTTTCACGAACGCCCCACACGTTCGCCCTTCTGATTGCTACGAAAAAAAACGCCCCGTCCTTCGCATACGCAATCAATAGCTTCACTATGGACTATTCAAAGCGCACCGCTCAGGTATCGGGGCGAATGAAAACTTGGAATCCGGTTCTTATCGCAAGAACCGTTACATCAGTTGCCTTCGGTCAGATCGTCTTCGCCGAGGGTCTCTTCAAGCAGACCATCATTGATCTCACGGAAAGCGATGGATAGCGGCTTTTCCTGATTCTGATACTCCACCAGCGGACCGACGTTCTGCAGCAGGCCCTCGTTGAGCTGGGTGAAATAGGAATTGATCTGGCGAGCACGCTTGGCTGCGAAAATAGCAAGAGCGTACTTGGAGTCCGCATGCTCCATCAAGTCATCGATCGGCGGTTCCGCAAGACCGGTCGGGGTTGGCTGAGTGCCGAATGCCATATTGATTATCTCCCAATCATCAGATAAGCCAAAAGCTTCTTTTCCAAAGTCTTAAGTATAGGGCCGCCACTGGACCTGATTCAAGCCCTTTCTCTCATGTTTTCGGCAAGCGCAAGCATCTTCGGCAATGCTCGCGAATATAACGCTTCTGGGAATTCCACATAGTGACTCTTGACAAAACCGTGTCCCGCTTAACCACCACAATAGAGAACATGGAAATGCGATCTGCAAAACTGATGAATGGACGAGTATTCGCGGGCGCACGCGCCCTCTACCGTGCCGCTGGCGTGGACGGTAAGGATTTCGGCAAACCGATCATCGCCATTGCCAATTCCTTCGATGAGTTCCTGCCCGGCCACGTGCACCTGAACAAGGTTGGTCGACTGATCTCCGAGGCCATCAAGGAAGCTGGCGGCATTCCGCGTGAGTTCAACACGATGGCCGTTGACGACGGCATCGCCATGGGACACACCGGCATGCTGTACTCCCTGCCGAGCCGTGACATCATCGCCGACACCGTGGAATATCAGGTGAACGCGCACTGTGCCGACGCCTGATCTGCATCCCGAACTGTGACAAGGTCGTGCCGGGCATGCTGATGGCCGCTCTGCGTCTGAACATCCCGACCGTCTTCGTCTCCGGCGGTCCGATGGAGGCCGGCACCACGGTACTTCCCGACGGAACCGTGAAGAAGAACACCGATCTGATCGACGTGATGTATGCCTCCGCCGACGACAATCTGAACGAAGAGGATCTGCTCGCCTATGAGAAGACCGTCTGCCCGACCTGTGGTTCCTGCGCCGGCATGTTCACCGCGAATTCGATGAACTGCTTGACCGAGGCCATCGGCCTGGCCCTGCCAGGCAATGGCACCATTCTGGCTTCGCACTCCTACCGCAAGGATTTGTTCAAGCGCGCCGCCGAGCAGATCGTCAAGATCGCCAAGCAGTATTACGACGATGATGACGAGACTGTGCTCCCGCGTTCCATCGCCACCAAGGAAGCGTTCGAGAACGCCATGACCATGGATGTGGCCATGGGTGGCTCCACCAATACAGTGCTGCATATCCTCGCCATGGCGCAGTCCGCCGACGTGGACTTCACGCTTGACGACATCGAGCGCATCTCCCACACCGTGCCCTGCATCTGCAAGGCTTCGCCGTCCGGCGAATGGGAGATCTCCGACGTGCATCGCGCCGGTGGCATCACTGGCATTCTCGGCGAGCTCGACCGTGCCGGCAAGCTGCACCGCGACGTGCATTCCATCGATTACAAGACGCTTGAGGACAAACTCAACGACTGGGACATCATGCGTGATACCTGCACCGAGGAAGCCAAGCAGATGTATCTGGCGGCCCCGGGTCACATCGTGTCCCCTGATCCGTGGACGCATACCACGCTGTTCGACTCCCTCGACCGCGACCGTGTGAACGGCGCGATTCACGACATCGATCATCCGGCCGTCACCGAAGGCGGTCTGGCCGTGCTGCGTGGCAACCTCGCCCCTGACGGCTGCGTGGTGAAGACCGCCGGTGTGCCGAAGGAGATTTGGACCTTCCGTGGACCGGCACTGGTCGTCGAATCCCAGGAACAGGCCATCGAGGTCATCCTCAACGACACTCTGAAGCCCGGTATGGCGCTGGTCATCCGTTACGAGGGCCCGAAGGGCGGCCCTGGCATGCAGGAGATGCTGTACCCAACGTCGTTCGTCAAGGGCAAGGGTATCGGCAAGCAGGTCGCCATGCTGACCGACGGCCGCTATTCCGGCGGCTCCTCCGGTCTGGCCATCGGCCATATCGCTCCCGAGGCGGCAAACAAGGGCCCGATTGCCCTGATCAAGAACGGCGACATCATTAACATTGATATCCCGAACCGTACGGTGAACGTCGAGCTTTCCGACGAAGAGCTGGCCCAGCGCCGCACCGAACTCGAAGCCGGCGACGGCTATGTGGCGCACCGCGACCGCAAGGTCTCCCAGGCGCTGAAGGCCTACGCGGCGTTCGCCCGTTCCGCAGACAAGGGTGCCACGCGCGATCCGGAGCTGATCAACAAGCTTTCCGGTCTCGCTGATCCTAGCGAATATTAAATAACATAATGAGGATTGTGCAGTTAATATGCTGCGCAATCCTCATTTTTATTTCATACTTGGCTTCTTTTATATAAAAATATGCGCCCGATATGTTCGAGCGCATATTGCAATCCTTGTAATTATTATGATTACAAATCGAATTCCGTTGCGATAAGGTTCCACAGTTCATCTGCTGCCTCATCCACAACATTATTGACGATGACTTTGTCGAATTCCGATTCCGCGGCAAGCTCGATTTTTGCGGTTTCCAATCGTTTCGCCTGCTGTTCCGGAGTTTCAGTGCCGCGCCCGATCAAGCGTCGTTCCAGTTCTTCAAATGACGGCGGCGCGATGAACACGGTCACCACATCAAGACCCAACTCCCCCGCACGCTGCTTGACGCTACGTGCACCTTGGATGTCGATTTCCAGAATGACGGGAATATTCTGTTCTAGATGTTCCACGACTGGTTTCACGGGCGTGCCGTAGTGAGCAAGACCGAAGACGTCAGCGGTTTCCAAAAACTCACCGGCATCTTCTTTGGCGAGAAACTCCTGTTCGGTCATGAAGAAATAATTGACGCCATCCACTTCGCCTGGACGTGGTTTACGGGTCGTTGCGGATACCGACAGCCAAATCTGCGGATGCTGCTCACGCACGCGTCCCAAAACGGTGCCCTTGCCAACACCGGCGGGACCACAAAGTACAATCAAACGTCCATGACGAGAGTCAGTCATTACATCCTCATTTTTCATAACAATCAACAGAACATGGAATATGGAATCTCAGCACCGGATTTGAGAACGCGCGATTACTCTTCTTCGTTGTCGTCCAAAACCTCATCATCGACTTCGTTCTGGGCCTCGATGAGCGCTTGACGAATATCGAGCGCCACGGATTCCGTAGCCGCGGCCAAACTGGAAATATCCGGACCATGCGTGGCGATGAAGCGAGACACGGTGACGAGCACATTGCCTTGGTGCCTTTGAACACCGTCTTGAGGTCGCGGGTTTCAGCACCCTGCCATCCGTAGCCCGGAGACAGAATAGGACCAGTGAACTTGGCTGGATCGACACCGGAATCATTGATCCACTGACCGATGGTGGCACCGATGATCAAGCTACGGAACCCATACCGTCATTGCCCTTATTGAACTTCTGAGCCGTGCTGGCAATGCCGTACGCCACTGTTCTGCCCTTGTACTCGCCTGCCTGACGAATGGCGGTCTGCAGGCTGGCGCCCTCTTGGTTCGAGGTCAGCGATGCAATGAATACGCCTCGACCGTTGTTCAGGGCATCGTTAATGACACCGCCCAACGAGCGTGCGCCATAATATGGCAGCAAAGTGATGGCGTCGGCAAGCAACGGAGACCTCGGCTTGAAATAGACATCGGCGAATGCGGACACCGTAGTCGGCAAGCCTCCATGCAGCAGTCAACGATGGTGATGATACCCATTTGACGGGCTGCGTACAGTACCCGCTCGAGCGCTGCGATACCTTTCGAACCGTAGCGCTCGAACATGGAGAACTGGAATTTGACAGCTGCCGCTCGCCCATTGGCTGCCTGCAGCATACGCATGGAGTATAGTTCGGCACCCAATGCGTCTACGTTGTAGCCCCAGTCAGTAAGAAGCTGCCTGTGTGGATCGATTCCCACGCATAGCGGACCATATTGGGCCATGGAATTGCTCAGTCGCAGACCGAAGTCCGAACGCTGGGCACTCATTTCTTCACTGCTGAGGCTGCTCATCATTACTCACGGCTTTCCAACTCGAATAGCTGCTGGGAATGATCCTGAATGCTCATGATCTGATAATCATTATTACGCACGGCCTCGATGGCCATCAACACGGCGGAGAATTCCGTCATGGTGGTGAACTGAGGCAAATCCGCGGCAATAGCGGCCGAACGGATGGCGTAACCGTCGGAACGGGAGCCACGAGAATTCGGCGTGTTGAGAATCAGATCAATGGCACCCTCTTCGATCAGCTGAACGACGTTCTTGCCGACGCTGCCCTCCGCATGGTAGGTGGTGATCGGATCGTCCGGATTGGAATCCATACGCACGCTGATCTTGTCGACGATCTTGGACTCGATGCCGTAACGACGAAGCACGGATGCGGTGCCTTCGGTGGCCCAGATGTTGAATCCAAGCTCCACCAGTCGCGCAGCAACAACGGCAGCTGACGCTTGTCGGTATCGTTCACGGAGATGAACACGTTGCCGCTGTCGGCAGACCGCCATCGTAGGCGGCCAGCTGGCTCTTGGCGAACGCATGCGGGAAGTCGCGGTCGAAGCCCATGACTTCGCCGGTGGAACGCATTTCCGGTCCGAGCAGCACGTCTACGGTCTTGCCGAGCGGCGTACGGAAGCGCTTGAACGGAAGCACGGATTCCTTGACGGCAACCTGCTGGCCGCGGCGAATGTCACCACCGTCTCCATGAGGCAGCAGCAAGCCGTTATCGCGCTGCTGCTGGATGGTTTCGCCGGCCATAATGCGGGCCGCGGCCTTGGCCAGTGCCACACCGGTCGCCTTGGATGCGAACGGCACGGTACGGGAGGCACGCGGGTTCGCCTCGATAACGTACAGGGTGTTGGCCATGAAGGCGTACTGCACGTTGATCAGGCCTTGCACGCCACAGCCCTTGGCGATGGCATAGGTGCCTTCGCGCAGACGGCGGATCTGGTCATCGGAAAGGGTGCTCGGCGGCAGAGTGCATGCGGCGTCACCGGAATGCACGCCAGCTTCCTCAACATGTTCCATAATGCCGCCGATATACAGCTCTTCGCCATCGAACAAGGCGTCGACGTCGATTTCCACGGCATCCTGCAGGAACTTGTCGATCAGCAACGGAGAAGGCAGACGGCCAGAAACCACGGTATCGGCCTGAGCTTCCTTCAATGCGCGATCCACATACTTGCACAGCTGGGCGTCGTCGTACACGATTTCCATGCCGCGACCGCCAAGCACGTAGCTCGGGCGCACCAGCACCGGATAACCGATGTTATGAGCCGCCTCACGGGCTTCGTCAAGGCTCAGAGCGGTACCATAGCGAGGCGCGTTCATCTCGGCCTTCTTCAGCACTTCGCCGAAGAGCTCACGGTTTTCAGCCAGATCGATGGATTCAGGCGTGGTACCGAGAATCGGAACACCGGCAGCCTTCAGACGAGCCGCCAGAGACAGCGGGGTCTGGCCACCGAGCTGAACGATAACGCCCTTGACCGGACCCATCTTCTTTTCGGCCTCGTAGATTTCGAGTACGTCTTCGAAAGTAAGCGGCTCGAAGTACAGACGATCGGACATGTCGTAATCGGTGGACACGGTTTCCGGGTTGCAGTTGACCATGATGGTGTCATAGTCCTTGCCCAGCTCCTGCACGGCATGTACGCAGGTGTAGTCGAACTCGATGCCCTGGCCGATACGGTTCGGACCGGAGCCGAGAATGATCACGGCTTCACGCTCACGCGGACGCAGTTCACTTTCGTCCGCATAGCAGGAGTAATAGTACGGCGTGACCGCGTCGAATTCGGCAGCGCAGGTATCGACCGTCTTGAAAACCGGACGAAGATCATACGACCAACGCAGTTCGCGGATCGTGTTTTCGCCTTCGTCGCCCAAGTGGCGCAGGTGTGCGATCTGAAGGTCGGAAAGACCTGCCAGCTTCGCCTTCTTTAGCAGCTTGCGGCTCAGCTTGCTCGCTTCCTTGATTTCAAGGGCGGTCTCGTTGATGAGTACAAACTGGCGGATGAACCACGGGTCGATCTTGGTGGCATCGAAGATCTGCTGTTCGGTGGCGCCTCCCCACAGGGCGCGCTGGATCTGCAGATAACGATGCTCGGTCGGCACCTTGATGGCTTCCAACAGCTGCTCGACTTCCTGTACGTCAGGCTTGTCGCCGTCCCAGTTGAAGCCCATGTGGCGCTTGTCGATGGAACGCATGGCCTTGCCGAGGGATTCCTGGAAGTTGCCTGCCAGAGCCATGGCCTCGCCCACGGACTTCATGGAAGTGGTCAGCGTCGGATCGGCACCCGGGAACTTTTCGAAGGCGAAACGCGGGACCTTGGTGACCACGTAGTCGATGGTCGGCTCGAAGCTGGCCGGAGTGGACTGCGTGATATCGTTCTGGATTTCGTCGAGCGTGTAGCCAAGAGCCAGCTTGGTGGCGATCTTCGCAATCGGGAAGCCGGTCGCCTTGGATGCCAGAGCGGAGGAACGGGACACACGCGGGTTCATTTCGATGACGATGATGCGTCCGGTGTTCGGGTTGATGGCGAACTGGATGTTGCAGCCGCCGGTATCGACGCCCACGCCACGAATGATGCGATGCCGATGTCACGAAGCTTCTGATACTCGCGATCGGTCAGAGTGAACACAGGCGCCACGGTAATGGAATCGCCGGTGTGCACGCCGACAGGATCCACGTTCTCAATCGGGCAGACGACCACGACATTGTCTTTCTTGTCGCGCATCAGCTCGAGTTCGTATTCCTTCCAGCCTTCGATGCCTTCTTCGATCAGCACCTCGTCGGTTGGGGAATAATGGATGCCTGCGCCTGCGATGCGGTGCAGTTCCTCTTCGTCGTGCGCGATGCCGGAACCAAGGCCACCCATGGTGAAGCTTGGGCGCACGACCAGCGGATAACCGAACTTTTCGGCGATCTTGTCGACTTCTTCAATGGAGTGTGCGATGTCGGAACGTGCGGATTCTGCACCAGCTTCCTCAACGACCTTTTTGAAGAGCTCACGATCCTCGCCGCGATCGATGGCTTCCAGAGAAGCACCGATCAGCTCGACGTTGTACTTCTTGAGCACACCGGCCTCGCCCAACGCCATGGCCGCGTTCAGCGCGGTCTGGCACCCAAGGTCGGCAGCAGCGCGTCAGGACGTTCCTTGGCGATGATCTGCTCGAGAATCGGCGTGGAAATCGGCTCGATGTAGGTGGCATCCGCCATTTCCGGATCGGTCATGATGGTGGCCGGGTTGGAGTTGACGAGAATGACTCGGATGCCTTCCTCACGCAACACGCGGCAGGCCTGAGTGCCCGAGTAATCGAATTCTGCGGCCTGGCCGATCACAATCGGACCGGAGCCGATGACCATCACGGACTTGATGTCTGTGCGCTTAGGCATTGTGGGTTCCCTCCTTGGCGGAACGCATGAGATCCACGAAACGATCGAACAGGTATGCGGCATCGTGCGGGCCGGCTGCGGCCTCCGGATGGTATTGCACGGAGAATGCCGGAATATCAACGCACTGCAGGCCTTCAACCACGTTGTCATTCAGATCGATGTGGCTGACGAACACCTTGCCGTACTTGCCGTTTTCAAACGGCGCGTCAACGGTTTCGCCGATCGGCGCGTCAACGGCAAAGCCGTGGTTGTGCGCGGTGATTTCGATTTTGCCGGTGGTCATGTCTTTGACCGGCTGATTGATGCCGCGGTGACCGAACTTCAGCTTATATGTGCCGAAGCCGAGCGCACGGCCGAGCAGCTGGTTGCCGAAGCAGATGCCGAAGAACGGATGACCTGCGTCAAGTACCTGGCGAAGCAGGTTCACTTCAGGATCGGCCTGTTCCGGATCTCCCGGACCGTTGGAGAAGAAGACACCGTCAGGATTGAGGGCTTCAAGCTCATCGAACGTGATGGTGGATGGCACCACATGTACACGGCAGCCACGTTCGGCCATACGATGCGGAGTCATGGCCTTGATGCCGAGATCGACCGCGGCGACGGTGAACAGCGGTTCCTTGCCTTCGAATTCACCACACGGCTCGATGGTATAGGCTTCTTTGGTGCTGACTTCGTCGTAGAGGCTCATCCCCTTCATCTGCGGAGTGGACTTGACCTCGTCAAGCATGGATTCGATGGTACGCAGCTTGCCATTGGCGTCAAGCAGAGCATCACCGGAGAAAATACCTGCACGCATCACGCCTGCGGAACGCAGGTGGCGTACAAGCTTGCGAGTGTCGATTCGGCTGATGCCAACGATGTGATTGGATTCCAAATCGTCATCGAGGCTGCCGGTGGCACGCCAATTGCTCACATTCGGGCTGGGATCGCGCACAACATAACCGGCAACCCAGATTCGTGAGGATTCTGGATCCTCCCCATTGATTCCCGTGTCCCCAATGTGTGGGAACGTCTGCACCACGATCTGACGATCGTAGCTGGGTCCGTAAGCGTTTCCTGATATCCGGTCATACCGGTTGCGAAAACGATCTCCCCGCTGGTCGTGCCGATCGCGCCGTAAGGTTCACCCACATACACCTGCCCGTCTTCGAGAACGAGAACGGCATCTTGAGGGTCAAACATCACGGCTTCGGAATCATACTGGTTCACCAAAACCCCCTTATAGTCAAGGTATTCGTACCAAGGATAGCGGCCGGTTAGGACTCGCGACCCGGCCGAATCGCTTAACTTTCAGCTTTATTCAGCTGAAGGTTCGGTCGGTTGCTCATCCACTTGAGCGGCATCCGCATCAGCGCTTACCGCGCTGAGCAGACCGTGGATGAATGCCGGTGATTCGTCATCACACAATGTCTTGGCAAGGCCAAGCGCCTCGTCGATGGCCACCATATTGGGAACATCATCATTGAACATGATCTCCCATGCGGCGATACGCAGAATATTGCGATCGACAACGCCCATACGCTTGACCTTCCAACCGGTGGAATGCTCGTCAAGCGTGGAATCGATGGCTGCGATATGTTCCGCAACGCCACGAACGATTTCGATGGCGTATTCAGGCAGCGGAGTCTGGGCGCCGGGCTGCTCAATGCGCTCAGCAAGAAGGGACAGGATGTCCTGTCCCTTCTCATCCGCTTCATACAACGTATTCAGAGCCCTCTTACGAGCGGTGGAACGTGCCATGAAACTTCTTTCGTCCTTACTCTCAGTTCTCGCGGCCGAGGTAGGAGCCGTCGGTGGTGTTCACCTTGACCTTCTCACCTTCGCCGATGAACAGCGGAACCTGAATCTCGGCACCGGTCTCAACGGTGGCCGGCTTGGTACCGGCGTTGGAACGGTTGCCCTGCAGACCCGGTTCGGTATGGGTAACGGTCAGGATCACGGAAGCCGGCAGTTCGACGGACAGCGGGGTGCCGTCGTGGAAGGACACGACGCAGTCGGTTCCTTCCAGCAGGAACTTGGCCTGATCGCCGACGAGAGTCTTTGGAATGTAGATCTGATCGTAGGTGGTCATATCCATGAACACGAAGTTGTCGCCGTCCTCGTAGGAGTACTGGAGGTTGCGGTTATCGACGGTTTCGAATTCCATCTTCATGCCGGCATTGAAGGTCTTGTCAACGATCTTGCCCGAGAGGACGTTCTTGATGGTGGTGCGCACGAAAGCGGGGCCCTTGCCCGGCTTGACGTCTGGAACTTGATGACGGCCCACAGCTGGCCATCGAGGTTCAGGACGGAACCGTTCTTGATGTCATTGGTAGTCTGTGCCAAATTAACTCACCTATTTCTTCGTCTAACAGGGAAAGCTTAAAAGAGCCTTGCTCATTATGCCACGGTGTGCATACTTTGTCGGTAAGCCTTCCATATATAGGAAAACCTCCCTCGGCGAACATGCTCGGGAGGTTTTCCTAAAAAACGCTAGTTCAAGCGTGCCTTGATATCAAGCAGAAACTACTCGATGATCTTGGTGACACGGCCCGAGCCGACGGTGTGGCCGCCTTCGCGCACTGCGAAGGTCAGGCCCTCCTCCATAGCGATCGGCTGGATCAGCTCAACGCCGAAGGTAGCGTGATCGCCCGGCTGCACCATCTCAACGCCTTCCGGCAGGGTGATAACGCCGGTGACGTCGGTGGTACGGAAGTAGAACTGCGGACGGTAGTTGGAGAAGAACGGCGAGTGACGTCCGCCTTCGTCCTTGGTCAGCACGTAGACTTCGCCCTCGAACTTGGTGTGCGGGGTCACGGAGCCCGGAGCAGCCAGAACCTGGCCACGCTCGACCTGGTCACGGTTGATGCCGCGGAGCAGCAGACCGGTGTTGTCGCCAGCCTCGCACTCGTCCATCTGCTTGTGGAAGGTCTCGATGGAGGTGACGGTGGTGGTCTGGGTCGGACGGATACCAACGATCTCGACGTTGGAGTTGACCGGGAGCTTACCACGCTCGACACGGCCGGTAACCACGGTGCCACGGCCGGAGATGGTGAAGACATCTTCGATCGGCATCAGGAACGGCTTGTCCAGATCGTGAGTCGGGGTCGGGATGTACTCGTCGACAGCTTCATGAGTTCCTTGACGGACTCAACCCACTTCTCGTGATCCGGAGCGTCGTCGTGCAGCGCGCCGTAAGCGGAGGTGTGGATGACCGGGCAATCGCGATCGAAGCCGTTTTCGTCGAGGAGGTCACGGACCTCTTCCTCAACGAGCTCGATGAGCTCTTCGTCGTCGACCATATCGCACTTGTTCAGAGCGACGAGGATACGCGGCACGCCCACCTGACGAGCGAGCAGCACGTGCTCGCGGGTCTGAGCCATCGGGCCGTCGGTGGCGGCCACAACGAGGATAGCGCCATCCATCTGGCAGCGCCAGTGATCATGTTCTTCACGAAGTCGGCGTGGCCCGGGCAGTCGACGTGAGCGTAGTGACGCTCAGCGGTCTGGTACTCGATGTGGGCGATGTTGATGGTGATACCACGCTGCTGCTCTTCCGGAGCGGCGTCGATCTGGTTGAAGTCGTAAGCCGGGTTGATGTCCGGGTACTCTTCGTGCAGGACCTTGGAGATGGCTGCGGTCAGGGTAGTCTTACCGTGATCGACGTGGCCGATGGTACCAATGTTAACGTGCGGCTTAGTACGCTCGTACTTTTCCTTTGCCATGTGTTTTGTCCTCCTGGACGTCTCGTAGTAAGCCTTGAACTCACTTCAAGGCACTCGCTACATTTTACTGGGTTTGACGGGTTTGTGCCACTTTGGAGCCCGAACCCAGTCAGCGCTACAAAATACTAGCGCTGACTGGAGACAGTTTCCACTTAAGCGGCAGCGCGTGTCACTCGCCGCGCTGGGCCTTGATGATCTCCTCGGAGACGTTCTTCGGAACCTCAGCGTAGGAGTCCATCTGCATGGTGAACATTGCGCGGCCCTGGGTCTTGGAGCGAAGGTCGCCGATGTAGCCGAACATTTCGGACAGCGGAACCTTGGCGTCGATGACCTTGACACCGGTGGAGTCGGTCATGGACTGGATGGAACCACGACGGGCGTTGATATCGCCCATCACGTCGCCCATGTACTCTTCCGGAGTACGCACTTCCACGGCCATGATCGGCTCGAGGATGACCGGCTTGGCCTTCGGAGCAGCTTCCTTGAAGCACATGGAACCTGCGATCTTGAAGGCCATCTCGGAGGAATCGACGTCGTGGACCTGGCCGTCCGTGACGGTAGCCTTGACGCCAACCACCGGGAAGCCGGCGAGCACGCCGGATTCCATGGCTTCCTGCACACCAGCATCGATGGAAGGAATGAATTCCTTGGTGATGTGGCCACCGGTGACCTCGTTGACGAACTCGTAGGTCTCGCCCTCTTCGGTGTTGAGCGGCTCGAAGTTCATCAAGACCTTTGCGAACTGGCCGGAACCACCGGTCTGCTTCTTGTGCGTGTATTCCTGGTTCATGACGGCCTTGCGGATCGTCTCACGGTATGCAACCTGCGGGTTACCCACGTTGCACTCCACCTTGAATTCACGACGCATACGGTCGACGATGATGTCGAGCTGCAGCTCGCCCATGCCGGAGATCAGGGTCTGGCCGGACTCTTCGTCGGTCTTCACCTGGAAGGTCGGATCTTCGTCGGACAGCTTCGCCAGAGCGATGCTCATCTTCTCCTGATCGGCCTTGGTCTTCGGCTCCACGGCCACCTCGATCACCGGATCCGGGAAGGTCATGGATTCGAGGGAGATAGGCGCCTTTTCGTCGCACAGGGTGTCACCGGTGGTGATGTTCTTCAGGCCCACGAAGGTGTAGATGTTACCGGCTTCGGCGGCATCGACCGGGTTCTCCTTGTCGGCGTGCATCTGGAAGATCTTGCCGACGCGTTCCTTCTTGCCCTTGGTGGAGTCAAGCACGGTGTCGCCCGGGGTGACGGCGCCGGAGTAGACGCGCACGAACACGAGCTTGCCGTAGAACGGGTGGGTAGAGATCTTGAAGACCAGGGCAGAGAACGGATCATCGGTGGTCGGCTTGCGATCGATCTCGATGGATTCGTCCTTAGGATCGAAACCGACGATGGACGGAACGTCCTCCGGGCTCGGCAGGTAGTCGACGACGGCGTCCAGCATCGGCTGAACACCCTTGTCCTTGAAGGCGGAGCCGCAGAGCACCGGGTAGGCTTCACGGTTAATGGTGAGCTTACGGATGCCGCTACGGATCTCGTCCTCAGTCAGTTCGCCGGACTCGAGATACTTCTCAAGCAGCTCTTCGTCGGATTCTGCGACCTGGTCGAGCAGCTCTGCACGATACTGCTCAGCCTTGTCCTGCAGGTCGGCCGGGATGTCGGTAGTGTCGTAGTGAGCGCCCATGTCGCCGGAAACGTCGTTCCAGACGTAAGCTTCATACGAATCAGATCGACAACGCCAGCGAAGTCGTTCTCAGCGCCGATCGGCAGCTGCACGACAAGCGGGGTCGCGCCCAGCTTGGTTTTGATGGTGTCGACGGAGTAGTAGAAGTCAGCGCCGAGCTTATCCATCTTGTTGATGAAGCAGATACGCGGAACGCCGTACTTGTCAGCCTGACGCCACACGGTCTCGGACTGCGGCTCCACACCTTCCTTGCCGTCGAACACGGCAACGGCACCATCGAGCACGCGCAGGGAGCGCTCCACCTCGCCGTGAAGTCCACGTGGCCTGGGGTATCGATGATGTTGATCTGGAACTTCTGCTTCTCGTCATGGGTCTGACGGTTCCAGAAGCAAGTGGTTGCAGCGGACTGGATGGTGATGCCGCGTTCCTGCTCCTGAGCCATGAAGTCCATCGTCGAGGCACCGTCATGGGTCTCGCCGATCTTGTAGTTCTTGCCGGTGTAGTACAGGATACGTTCGGTGGTAGTGGTCTTACCGGCATCGATGTGAGCCATGATGCCGATGTTACGGATCTGGTTGAGATCATTGAGCACGTCTAGTGCCATGAGTGTTCCTTAACTCTCGTTCTCGACTAATTACCAGCGGTAATGAGCGAAGGCCTTGTTGGCCTCTGCCATCTTATGAGTATCCTCGCGACGCTTGACAGAAGCACCAAGGCCATTGGAGGCATCGAGGATTTCGTTGGCCAGACGCTCAGCCATGGTCTTCTCACGACGGGCGCGGGAGAAGTCGGTCAGCCAGCGCAGGGACAGAGTGTTCGCACGAGCCGGCTTCACTTCGACCGGAACCTGGTAGGTAGCGCCACCGACGCGGCGGGAGCGAACCTCGAGGGATGGACGGATGTTGTCAAGAGCGCGCTTAAGCACTGCCACCGGCTCCTGATCAGTCTTTTCCTTGACCATATCGAGAGCGGAGTAGACGATGTCTTCGGCGATCGACTTCTTGCCGTCGAGCAGAATCTTGTTGATGAGCTGTGCCACAACAGTGGAACCGTAAATCGGATCCGGCAGCAGCTGATGCTTCTTGGAAGGTCCTTTACGTGACATATCTCTTACTTCGCCTTCTTTGCTCCGTACAGGGAACGACCCTGCTTGCGATCCTTCACACCCTGGGTATCGAGGGCGCCACGAACGATGTGGTAACGAACACCCGGCAGATCCTTGACACGGCCGCCGCGCACGAGCACAATGGAGTGCTCCTGCAGGTTGTGGCCTTCGCCCGGGATGTAAGCGGTGACTTCCACACCGGAGCTCAGGCGCACACGAGCGACCTTACGCAGTGCCGAGTTCGGCTTCTTCGGGGTGGTGGTGTAAACACGGGTGCACACGCCGCGGCGCAGCGGGCTTCCCTTCAGTGCCAAAGTCTTGGACTTCTTCGGCTTTGCCTGACGTCCCTTACGGACGAGCTGTTCAATAGTAGGCAACTTGAATTCTCCGATTCAGTGGTTTCTCTTGCTTTTGTGTGACCGCCGCACTGCACCCACACTCCACGCATCTGAATCGTGAAGATAGCCACAGTCCACCGGCCCGATGGCCCATCCCTCTCTCACCGTCGCATTGCTGCGCGTGATGCAATCGAGTTCCGGGATATCCCAACCCGCACGCCTGTCACATAAGGCATGCCGTTGGCACACACGAATTATCAGTATACGGATTCCCAAGACATTCCAACATGCCGTGTCGCAAATCGCAAAAGGAATGGCCCCGGATCCTTTCGAATCCGGGGCCATCCACTCGGGAAGGAGGTTCCCACTTCTTTGCTACGCGCTACCTTACGCGCACTCTTCAGTCTCGTTGTCTGTTTTGCATTTGCGGCCCGGCGCCTGCGCCGTACTACCCCATTGCCGCTGTTTCGAATCGCTATTGTTCAGTTATATCTTAAAGGCGTTGCGCATGAACCTCACGGCCATCGGCGCTTCGTTGCGACCTGACGAATTCTCGACTGATCCACAACTCCGGCCTTCAGTTACAGTATACCCCAAAACGAACAAAAAACACGGGTGAAGACACCCTTAAATCCCAATAATTTCAATCATTTTGCCTACATCAGCGCAAAGCAACAAAACATCACAATGACACGTTTGCACCACTCAAAACAAAACATTCCCTGAATCGTTTTGAAAGATTCAGGGAATGCGCAATATGACGACGGAATCTACTGACGAATGTCAGCTGTTAGCTGTTTCGGCAGCGTCTTCGCGGGCCTTCGCAGCCGAGCCCTTCTCGCCATTGTCGGAATCAGGATGGATCTGATGCCTGTCATCATGCTCACGCCACCAGCTGGACAGCACGGAACCGGAAATGTTGTGCCAAACGCTGAAGAACGTGGACGGCACCGCGGCCAACGGATTGGAAGCGAACGACGTCAGCGCCAAAGTCGCTCCCAAAGCGGAATCCTGCATGCCGACCTCGAAGGTGATGGCTTTCTGCTGTGCATAACGGAAGCCCTTCGGATATACCTTGTACATAAGTTTGGAGAAACCGAAGCCCAACGCGTATCCGCACAGGTTGTGCAGAATGACCACCGGGATGGCAAGCAGCGAGGAAGCCACGAACAGCTTCGGACCGTTGGCTGCGACGACCACGCCGATGATAAGCAGGATGGCCACCTGGGACACGATCGGCAGAGCGACCGTAATCTTCTCGATCTTCTCGCCGAAAATAGCATGGCAGATCACGCCAAGAGCGATCGGGAACAGCACCACCTTGACCGCATTGAGGAACAGGGATTCCACCGGGACCGACACATACTGGGAAGCCAGCCACTGCATCAACAGCGGAATCATGAACGGCGCGCACAACGTGGACAAAATGCCGATGGACACGTCCAGCGCCACATCGCCACGGCTCAGATAGCTCATCACGTTGGACGAGGTTCCGGACGGGCAGCAGCCGACCAGAATCACACCGACGGCGAGCGCACCATCAAGACGGAAAATCCAGCACAGCAGCACAGCCACCAACGGCATGATGACGAAGTGGGCCACGGTACCGACGATGACCATCAGAGGCTGGGTGAGAATGCGCTTGAAATCGTCAAGGGTCAAGGTAAGACCCATGCCGAACAGCACGATACCCAGGAAATAACCGGTATAGGATTTGCCCCACAAGCTTGCCTGCGGCACGAAATAGTTGAACACGGCCCACACGATCACGATCGCGGTGAACCACTTGGTGAGCCAATCACCAAACGCTTTGACCTTCTGCATGAATCTCTCTTCCTTCACATTTCACAGCTTTTCGGCCGATGATCCGCATACGCCGAAAACACTCCGAGACGGCCCACACCGTCATTACAGCACACCCTTACGCATGCAGCGACTACAAGGTACGCATGAGTTTCGGCCTTGCGTAATATGCCGTTCACATAATGAACAGTCCGCAGCGCAAGCCGACGACAGGCACACGCAACACGCCGATGTAGACATAGCTGGAAAATCGTGTATAGTTTTCATCTGTTGCGCTTCTGTATGAAGCGAAAACATGGTGGCTATAGCTCAGTTGGTAGAGCATCTGATTGTGGTTCAGAAGGTCGCGCGTTCGAGCCGCGTTAGCCACCCCGGTAGAGACCTCGGAAGAAATTCCGAGGTTTTTTGCTATCCGGACGGCTTGAATACAGCAAACAGCCGGTCGCAAGTCATCAGCATAGGTCAGATACAAGGAGCGCATCATGCTGTCTTTTGAAAACGACTATTCCTGCACGGCAACACCGGAAATCATCGAACGCATCAGCGAAATCGCACAAAACCAATATCCGGGTTACGGCAACGACAGCATCTGCGAAAGCGCGAAAGCCAAAATCCGCGAAGCATGCGCCTGCCCTGACGCGCAGATTTTCTTCCTGGTAGGTGGCACGCAGACCAACCAGACCATCATCGACTCCATCACACCGCAGTATGCCGGCGTAATCGCGGCAAGCACAGGCCATGTGAACGTGCATGAGGCGGGCGCCATCGAATTCACCGGACACAAGGTGCTGACGCTCCCCCACCATGACGGCAAAATCGATGCGACCGAACTCGACGAGTACTGCGCCACGTTCTACGCGGACGGCAACTACACGCACATGGTGTTCCCCGGATGCGTCTACATTTCGCAGGCCACCGAATACGGCACGCTCTACACGCTCGCCGAACTTGAGGCGATCCGCAAGGTCTGCACGAAGTACGACATGCCGTTGTTCATCGACGGCGCACGACTTGGCTACGCGCTGACCGCAACCGGCAACGACGTGACGCTTGAAGACATCGCGCGTATCGCGGACGTATTCTATATCGGCGGCACCAAGGTCGGAGCCATGTTCGGTGAAGCCGTGGTGTTCACGCACGGCAATATGCCGAAAAACTTCGTGACGCTCGTCAAGCAACATGGCGCGCTGCTCGCCAAGGGATGGCTGCTGGGCGTGCAGTTCGACACGCTGTTCACCGACGATCTGTATTGCAGGATCGCCCGCCACGCCAACGATGCGGCCGACCGTATTCGCGAAGTCTGGTGGAACGTGGCTATACGCTCACCTTCGACGCGCCGACCAATCAGATCTTCATCACGCTCGACAACGCGACATCCGGGCGTTTGCAGCGCAATGTGCGCCTCGGCTTCATGGAAAAGGCCGACGACACGCACACGGTGATGCGCATCTGCACCAGCTGGGCCACCACCGATGAGCAGGTGGAGCAGCTGATCGCATTGCTGTAGCGCGCATCGTCGCTGTCAATCGGAAAAATAATCATTACGACAAACAACAAAAAGGCGCAGGAATTACATCCCGCGCCTTTTTGCTTACGTTACGATCATTTATCACGCATGTGGTTCCATTTATGCTGATTGTTACGCATTGATTTGCTTATTGGCATTATCGGCGATCGCCTCGCGTTCCATAGCCACGAATTTACGCACGGAAGCAGCCACCGAATAATGCTCTTTAGTGTGTTCGGCATAGATTTCGCCCCATTTCGACAGTTCATCGGGGTGATCGACCCACCAATCGATGCGCCTTGCCAACGCTTCCACATCGTCGACAGGGAATAGCGATTCGTCACGTAACGCGAACTGGCCTGCGGCGCTCAACGGAGACGATGCGATGACCGGCACCAAACCGGCGGCCATACCTTCAATGACGCTCACCGATTCGAGATCGGCAATCGAAGGATGCACCAGCAAATCGCCGGAACGCAGCAACGCGGGCATTTCGGTGTTCTTATGAAATCCGATCGATGCCGGTCGGGAAAGCAAACGTGCGGCGAATCGCTGCAATTTCTTTTTCAAAGGACCGGTGCCGGCAATCGTCAGTTCAATATCTTGCGCATGCCTGCAACGGGCGATCGCATGAATTAATGCGACATGATTCTTTTCGTTCGTCAATCGTCCGGAAGCGACAATGTGGAACGGAACCGGAGCAGACTTCCCCGCATCGCGCTGCGTTTTCGCAGTGAATCGTGATTCATATCCGTTGGAAATCACATGCAGTTTCGATTTGTACCCGTGAGAACGCAGCAAACTTGCGCCAAGCTCGGTCGGCACATGCACATGGTCGATTTTGCGGTACAGCCACAAATTGAACAGCCAGTAGATGAACTTGTCGATGCCCGGAATATATTTCAGCGGACCTGCCGAATACGTGATGTTCTCCGGCTGCACATGATAGCCCGCAGTAACCGCGATTCCCATCTGTTTGGCGACTTTGCACGCATGCTGGCCAAAACGGAACGGCGTGTAGATGTGCACCACGTCCACGCCTCGGAACGCGGTTCTGAACAGCGTGTCGCTCGGTTCGGCGAACTGCATCTGCTGCTTTTTCGCCACCCAACTGACCAGAGGCACATGGTTGACTCGTGCCGGGTATTCAGGCGCACCAATGCCCACAAGCCTGACCGTATGGCCTTGCCGCTTCAATTCCTCCGCCCACTGCAACGCCGAATTCGACGTGCCGTTACCTCGGTTTCCCGACGTATCGACCACCATGGCGATGGTCAGGGGGCGCTGTGTTTCTTCCTGTTCCGTCTCAGACATGCACTCCATCCTACGCCGATGGCACAATGGAAGGCATGACTGAAGAGAATCGTGCCTTGGGCACTCCGCTTGGTAAGCATCCGACTCGTGTTCTGTTTCTTGGCTCCGGAGAGCTGGGCAAGGAAGTCACTCTCGAACTGATGAGGCTTGGCGCATGGGTGTGCGCGGCCGATTCCTATGAGGGTGCCCCCGCGCAGCAGGTGGCGCATGAATACCGTGCGCTCGATATGGCCAATGCCGAACAATTGCGCGTATTGTTTGACGAAATCCAGCCGGATATTATCGTGCCGGAAGTCGAAGCGATCGCCACCAGCGAATTGGCTGCCGCGGCCGAGCGTGGCGCACAGGTGGTGCCAAGTGCCGAAATCGCATCCATTTGCATGGATCGTGAACGTTTGCGCGTACTTGCGCATGAGGAATTGGGATTGCCGACCACGCCGTACCGCTTCGCAGGCTCGCTGGAAGAGCTTCGCGCTGGGGCAAAAACGGTTGGCTACCCGTGCGTGGTCAAGCCGATTATGAGTTCTTCCGGTCACGGCCAGTCCGTGGTGCGTTCCGCCGATGCGATTGACGCGGCTTGGGTTGAGGCACAGGAAGGTCGTCGCGCGCACGACGAGGGAGACGTTTCCCGAGTGATTGTAGAAGCGTTGGCTCCGCTTGATTACGAGCTGACGGTGTTGACCGTCAGCTCCAGCGCCGGCATCGTGACCTGTGCTCCAATCGGACAGCGTCAGGAAAGCGGCGACTATCGCGAATCCTGGCAACCGGCCTTCTTCACACAGGATGTGCTTATGCAGGCGCAACGCATAGCGTGCACCGCAGTGGAAGGTCTGGTGGCGAAGGCCAAGGCTTCCGGCGAGAAGGGTTGGGGTGTGTTTGGCGTGGAATTGTTCGTGCTGACCGACGGTTCCGTGCTGTTCAATGAAGTCTCCCCACGTCCGCATGACACTGGCATGGTCACGATGGCGTCGCAACGGTTAAGCGAATTCGCGTTGCATGCGCGTGCGATTCTCGGTTTGCCGATTACGCAGGAACATGTCGCCTTGTCGATCCCGGACGGTGCCGTCGCGGCAAGCCATGCGATCGTCATTCAGGGCGATGGTGAGGCCGAATTCCGTAACGTCGCCGACGCTTTGTCTCAGCCGGGCACCGACCTGCGTATCTTCGCGAAGCCGGAAGTGCACGGCCATCGTCGCATGGCGGTCGCGCTGGCCATCGGAACAGATGAGGCCGACGCGCGTGCTAAAGCCGAGAATGTGGCCGAATCGCTCGAAATCGACATCGCCTGACGCACTATTGCCGGATACTGACGGAAGACTGCCGGAACGCGCCCAAAAACCATTCGATTGTAGCCTCCCGTTGGTATCTTGTTAACCGTCAAGTTCACCAAACTATCTACCTCCCAAACACCAGGAAAGGCGAGTAATGGAGAAGTTGGAAAAGCTCTACGAGGCAAAGCCAAGCAACTGTACGCAACTGACGATCCGGAGGTGCTCTGGGTCGAATACAAGAACTCCGCTACCGCAGGTGACGGCGAGAAGAAGGAAGACTTCGCCGGCAAGGGCAGGCTGAACAACCTCATCACCACGCTGATCTTCGATCTGCTCAAGAAGCGCGGTATCGACAGCCATCTGGTGGCCCGCGTAGGCGAAACCTCCCAGCTGGTCAAGAAGGTCACCATGTTCCCACTCGAGATCGTGCTGCGTAACACCGCCGCCGGCCACTTCTGCTCTCGCTTGGGCGTGGAAGAGGGCATCGAGCTCAAGGAGCCGGTGCTGGAGTACTTCCTGAAGAACGATGATCTGCACGATCCGTTCGTGAACGACGACGATCTGGTTGCATTGGGCGTCTGCACCCGTGAGGATCTGGCTGAGATCGCACCTCTCGCACGCCGCATCAACGAAGCCCTGATCGAGATCTTCGCCAAGATCGGCATCAAGCTTGTTGATTTCAAAATCGAAATGGGTCGCACTTCCGACGGCACGCTGCTGCTGGCCGATGAGATTACGCCTGATTCCTGCCGTCTGTGGGATCAGCGTGACGGCTCCGGCAAGGTTGAGCATCTCGACAAGGATCTGTTCCGCCGCGATCTGGGCGACATCATTCCGGCTTACGAAGAGGTCGAAAGCCGCTTGGCTGAACTCGCCAAGTCCGAAGGCATTGAAGTAGCCGAATAATACTTGCGATAGCCCGCATCTGCAGTACAAACTCGGATGCGGGCTTCATCGTTTTTAAAAATCTTATTTTTATCAATCTCACCAAGCCCCTCTTTCAAGGAGTCAACCATGGTTTTTCGCGTGTACGTGGAAAAGAAGCAGGGTTTTGATGTCGAGGCCAAGCAGCTCGCCAACGAGCTGAAGACCATTCTTGGCATCGCATCGCTGAAGAATGTGCGTCTCGTCAATCGTTATGATGTGGAAGGCATTAGCGAGGAACTGTTCGCACAGGCCACCCCTACCGTGTTCAGTGAGCCGCAGGTCGATAATGTTTCCGCCGATTTGCCTGATTTCGGTTCTGATAATGTGTTTGCTGTGGAGTATCTGCCCGGTCAGTTCGACCAGCGTGCGGATTCCGCCAGCGAATGCATTCAGCTGATCTCCCAGGGCGAGCGCCCGACTGTTCGTTCCGCCAAGGTGTATGCACTTGAAGGCGAGCTGAGCGACGCCGACATCGCCGCCATCAAGCATTATGTGATCAACCCGGTCGAGGCTCGCGAAGCTTCGCTGGATACCAAGACCACGTTGAAGACGCAGGTGCGGTACCGGGCAAGGTGGAGGTCATCGAAGGTTTCCGCACCATGAGCGACGCCGATCTTGAGCAGTTCATCGCCGACCGTGGCTTGGCCATGGATTTGGCTGATCTGCAGTTCTGCCGTGCTCACTTCACCGAGGAACAGCGTGATCCGACAATCACGGAAATCAAGGTGATCGACACGTATTGGTCCGATCATTGCCGTCACACCACGTTCGGCACGCAACTTGATGATGTGCAGATTGACGACGCGACCGTGCAGGCCGCGTTCGATAAGTATCTTGAGATGCGTCACGAGCTTGGCCGCGACGAAAAGCCCGTATGCCTTATGGATATGGGCACCATCGGCGCGAAGTGGCTCAAGAAGAACGGTATTCTGAAGAATCTTGACGAATCCGAAGAAATCAACGCCTGCACCGTCAAGGTGAAGGTTGATGTGAATGGCCATGATGAGGATTGGCTGTTCCTGTTCAAGAACGAAACCCACAACCACCCGACGGAAATCGAACCGTTCGGTGGTGCGGCAACCTGCATCGGCGGCTGCATCCGCGACCCGCTTTCCGGCCGTTCCTACGTGTATCAGGCCATGCGCGTGACCGGTGCCGCCGATCCGACCGTGCCGGTGTCCGAGACGCTTGAAGGCAAGCTCCCTCAGCGCAAGCTCGTCACCACCGCCGCCGCCGGTTATTCCTCCTACGGCAACCAGATCGGCCTGGCCACCGGTCAGGTGGACGAAATCTACCACCCCGGATATGTGGCCAAGCGCATGGAGGTCGGTGCGGTTGTGGCCGCGACTCCGGCCGATCATGTACGCCGCGAAACCCCGGCTCCGGGCGACAAGGTCATCCTGCTCGGCGGGCGTACCGGCCGTGACGGTATCGGCGGCGCCACCGGCGCGTCCAAGGCGCATAACGTCGAATCCCTGGAGCTTGACGGCGCCGAGGTGCAGAAGGGCAATGCTCCCGTCGAACGTAAGCTGCAGCGTCTGTTCCGCCGCGGTGACGCATGCCGCCTGATCAAGCGCTGCAACGATTTCGGCGCCGGTGGCGTATCCGTGGCGGTCGGCGAGCTGGCTGACGGCCTGTATGTTGATCTCAACAAGGTTTCGAAGAAGTACGAAGCCTGGACGGCACAGAACTTGCGATTTCCGAATCTCAGGAGCGCATGGCCGTGGACGTGGCCGCCGAGGATGTGGACGAGTTCCTCGCTACGCCAAGGAAGAGAATCTCGAGGCTGAAGTCATCGCGACCGTGACCGAAGAGCCGCGCATGACGATGGTATGGAACGGCGACACGATCGTGGATCTGTCCCGCGAGTTCCTCGCCTCCAACGGCGCTCCGAAGCATCAGGTGGTGCATGTCGAGGCGCAGCACGCTACGCCACCCCGTGGGCTTCCGGTTCCTTGTCTGACCGCATGCACACCATGCTCACCGATCTGAACGTGGCTTCCAACAAGGGTCTTTCCGAGCGTTTCGACTCCACCATCGGCGCAGGCACCGTGCTCATGCCGTTCGGCGGCAGGAAGCAGCTGACCCCGAACATGGCCATGGTCGCCAAGCTGCCGGTGTTCGGCGAGACCACCACCGCCTCCGCGATGGCTTGGGGCTTCAACCCGTACATCATGGAGCAGAACCAGTTCACAGGCGCTTATCTGTCTGTGGTCGAGTCGCTCTCGAAGCTGGTGGCCGCCGGTTTCGAACATGAGAAAGCGTATCTGAGCTTCCAGGAATACTTCGAGAAGCTACGCGACGAGCCGGAGCGTTGGGGCAAGCCGATGGCCGCCGTACTGGGCGCTCTGATGGCGCAGGTCGATCTAGGCGCTGGCGCAATCGGCGGTAAGGACTCCATGTCCGGCACGTTCGAACAGCTGGACGTTCCGCCGACCCTGATCTCCTTCGCCGTGGCGGTGGGCAACATGAAGCGTGCCACTTCCCCAGAGTTCAAGGGCGCTGGTCACCATGTGATCCGCATCGCGCCGCGTTACCAGGCCGACGGCCTCACACCGGACAAGGATTCGCTGCTGGAGGTGTTCTCCGCAGTCGAGGAGCTCACCGATTTCGGCGATGCGCTGGCCGTGTCCACGCCTGGCTACGGTGCCACCGCCGAGGCTATCTTCAAGATGACTGTCGGCAACCAGATCGGCGTGAAGCTGGCCGATGGCATCAGCGTGGACGACCTGTTCGCCCCGGCCTATGGTTCCTTCATCATCGAACTTGCCGACACCGCGAAGGTTCCGGCCGTATCCAACCTGGTTGAGGTCAGTGAGGTCGGCGAGACCACCGAGGCCTACCAGTTCGTGGCAGCCGGTGAGACGCTGGATCTGGCCGAACTGCAGGACGCTTGGGAGGGCGGCATCGAATCCGTGTTCCCGTACCGATCCAAGGGCGACGAAAAGGGCAAGACCGTTGAGACCGTGTCCTTCAATGCGCCGAAGAAGACCGTATACACCGGCGCCGGCGTCGCCAAGCCGCATGTGATCATCCCGTGTTCCCCGGCAACAACTGCGAATACGATTCCGCAGCCGCCTTCGAGCGCGCGGGTGCCGACGTGAGCACGCTCATCGTGAACAACCTCACCCCTGCTGCTGTGGCTGAGTCCACCGCAGCTTTGGCTGAGGAAATCAAGAAGAGCCAGATCATCATGATTCCTGGCGGCTTCTCCGGCGGCGACGAGCCGGATGGTTCCGCCAAGTTCATCACCGCGTTCTTCCGTGCTCCTGCCGTTACCGAAGCGGTGCGTGACCTGTTGAACAACCGTGATGGTCTGATGCTCGGTATCTGCAATGGTTTCCAGGCGTTGATCAAACTCGGCCTGGTGCCGTACGGCGACATCGTGCCGATGACCGCCGAATGCCCGACGCTGACGTTCAACACCATCGGCCGCCACCAGAGCCGTCTGGTGCGCACCCGCGTGGCGTCGAATCTCTCCCCGTGGCTGGCAAAGACCGAGGTGGGCGACATGCACACCATCGCCATCTCCCACGGCGAAGGCCGTTTCGTGGCTTCCGACGATATGCTCGCCCAGCTCAAGGCCAATGGCCAGATCGCCACGCAGTACGTGGACGAGGCCGGCGTGCCGGGCATGGACCTGAGCGTGAACCCGAACGGTTCACTGCTGGCCATCGAAGGCATCACCAGCCCGGACGGCCGCGTGTTCGGCAAGATGGGCCACTCCGAGCGTTACAGCAACGGCACGTTCGTGAACGTGCCCGGCGAGAAGGATCAGCCGTTGTTTGCAGCCGGCGTGGAGTACTTCACCGCCTGATCCGCGACCGCATCCATAAAAGCGTTCTGACGTAGATTCGAACATACAGAGGCTGTTTGGTTTGATCGGGATTCCTCCTAGTCAAACCAAACAGCCTCTTTTTTGGTCTCCGACGCATGTTAGGCGGAGAGGTACCTTCGGCGAGATTGACGGGGGTGTTGGCGCGTTCCACTGCTTCGTTGGAATGGGTAGCGGTTTGTTTGATGATGTCGTCGTAGCCGGTGAGAGCGGCGAAAGGCATGAATTGCGCGGCACGGTTGTGCATGCTCATGTGCGGGCGCGTGCACGAGCGATGATGAGGCAAGTTGATGATGTCATCGTAACGGTCGGTTTGCTGCAAACTCATGCTGCATGACCTCCAATCTGCCGGTTGCGCTGTTGACCTGTGGCATCAGCGAACATGTCCATCCCTTTAATGACGGCGTTTTTGCCGAACTTGCGTTTGATGTCAAGAATCGTCTGCTGCACATGCTGTTCGGAAATCTCATCGACAACCCGCATATCGTCAGCGTAGGAAGACCGCACGTTGTTATCGACGTTATCACTGCAATCGTTGCTATCGCTTCCATTTGAGACTTCCTGCATATCCGAAAACAGATCGGGCTGAACGTAATTCGCCGCAGCATTCCGCTCAGCCAGCTGTTCGACCGTTTGCAAATCAGAAGCAACCACATTCAATCGACGTACCAACAGCCGATGATCGACGATTCTGCAGAACAATTCGTCAACCGCATCGCATATGCGCGTGGTGGATGACGTATGGTCGTCCAGACCAATCGACCCTGTAGCCGGCTTGGGCACACGCCGACCATACCTATCAAGAGTTACGGGACCGCTATATTCGGCAATGGCTCGCTCAGCCATCGCTTCAATTCCGGAGTGCCACACTCCCCTAGCCGCTTTGGATCAAGACTGGCGGTATCGTAACCGACCATCAACCCCATATGGCCGGCTTCACACCTTTGGCAACCAAGTCCAAAGACAAGGTGTCCGCCATTTCTCTCACAATCAGCCGCGCCGAGTCAAAACCGACCGCGCCCGTAAGCACCTGCCCCGAACTCATACTATGACCAGCTGGCTTATACGCTTTGATGTCGGCGATCGTGCAAGGTTCCCAACCCCACGCATGGTCGATAAGCAGCTCGGCGTTCACACCGAACATCTTGTACAGCAGGCCCTCGTTGTAATACTCGTCGGCACGGCCTATGGAACATCGGGCTATATCGCCCATTGTCATTAGACCTTGGCTTCGAGCTTCTTCGCATACCCTCGTCCCACACGCCAGAAATCAGTCAACGGCCTGTGCGCCCATAACAGCCGACGATACGACATCTCATCCAATTGCGCGATACGCACGCCATCCTTATCCGCGGGAATATGCTTGGCGACCACGTCCATAGCCACTTTCGCCAAATACATATTCGTACCGATACCGGCCGTTGCGGTGATGCCCGTCTCCCGAAGAATCTGCTGGATCATTTCACGGGCCATATCATGCGCGCTTTTGCCGTAAGCCCGCAAATACCCGGTAACATCCATGAATACTTCATCTATCGAATAGACATGAATGTCAGCTTCGGATACGTACCTTAAATATATGCTGTAGATTTTCGCACTGATGTTGAGATAATGCGACATTCGAGGCTTGGCTATATACACGCCGGCAGCCAGATTCGGATTAGCTGCGAGCGCTTTCGCATCATACGATTCACCTCTCAGCACACCGCCCGGTGCCGCTGCCCGCCGTGCAGCATTGACTTCTTTAAGCTTCGCTTTGACTTCGAACAGTCTCGCCCGCCCCGGCAGTCCATATGCTTTGAGCGATGGCGACACGGCAAGACAGATGGTTTTGTCGGTGCGCGATTGGTCGGCCACTACCAGATGCGTGGATAGAGGGTCGAATCCGAGTTCCGCACATTCCGAAGACGCATAGAAGGATTTCAGATCGATTGCAATATAAGTACGTTCAGCCATCGCCAGTCTCCTTCCATGATTGACATCACTCTGAAGCGGCAAACAACCACTTCAGCTTTCCTGCGCTCATTTTCCACATTCAGCATATCAGAGAGTTCGAACAATTGTTCGACACACCCGACATGCCAAGTGCCCCTAAGGACTCCACGAAAACCGCCAATTGTAGCCTCCGGTTGGTAGGGTTGAACGGTAGCGAACCCCTTGTCTCCATGGTTTTGGAAGGAGCTTTGGCTTGTCAGCTGAACTCGAAGACATCCACGAGGAATGCGGTATTTTTGGCGTTTGGGGTCACCCGGACGCGCCCGACTCACCTACTTCGGCCTGCACGCGCTGCAGCATCGTGGTCAGGAAGGCGCCGGCATTGTCTCGAACGATAACGGTCATCTCATCGGTCATCGCGGAACGGGTCTGTTGACCCAAGTGTTCGGCGACGAACGCGAAATCGAACGCCTGAAGGGAGACAAGGCGATCGGCCATGTGCGTTACGCCACTGCCGGTTCAGGCGGCACCGACAACATCCAGCCATTCATCTTCCGCTTCCATGACGGCGATATGGCCTTGTGCCACAATGGCAATCTGACGAACTGCCCGACTCTGAGGCGTCAGTTGGAAGACGAAGGCGCAATCTTCCACTCCAATTCCGACACCGAAGTGTTGATGCACCTGTTGCGCCGCTCCACACAGCGTACGTTCATGGACAAGCTCAAGGAAGCGCTCAACACCGTGCATGGCGGTTTCGCTACCTGATCATGACCGAAGACGCATGATCGGCGCGCTTGATCCGAACGGTTTCCGCCCGCTTTCCCTCGGCAAGATGAAAAACGGCGCTTATGTGCTCGCTTCCGAAACCTGCGCGCTTGACGTTGTCGGCGCCGAATTGGTGCGCAATATTCGCCCGGGCGAAATCGTGGTTATCGACGATCACGGCTACAAGATCGTGCAGTACACCAATCAGACCCAGTTGGCCATCTGCTCGATGGAATTCATCTACTTCGCACGCCCCGATTCCGACATTTACGGCGTAAACGTGCATTCCGCCCGCAAGCGTATGGGTGCGCGTCTGGCCCAAGAATCGCCGGTCGATGCCGATATGGTCATTGGCGTGCCGAATTCCTCGCTGTCCGCGGCCTCCGGCTATGCGGAAGAAGCTGGTCTGCCAAACGAGATGGGCCTGATCAAGAACCAGTATGTGGCTCGAACCTTCATCCAGCCGACGCAGGAACTGCGCGAGCAGGGCGTGCGCATGAAGCTGTCCGCCGTGCGCGGCGTGGTCAAAGGCAAGCGCGTGATCGTTATCGACGATTCCATCGTGCGCGGTACCACGTCCAAGCGCATCGTGCAGCTGCTGAAGGAAGCTGGCGCCGCCGAAGTGCACATGCGTATCAGCTCGCCGCCGCTGAAGTACCCGTGCTTCTACGGCATCGACATCTCCACCACCAAGGAGCTCATCGCCGCAAAGAAGTCCGTTGAAGAAATTCGCGATTTCATTGGCGCCGATTCCTTGGCGTTCCTGTCACTCGACGGATTGGTCGAATCTATCGGCCTGGGTGCGGACGCCCCGTACGGCGGTCTGTGCGTGGCCTACTTCAATGGCGACTACCCGACCGCACTCGACGATTATGAAAGTGATTTTTTGAAGTCCCTTACTCCTGAAGATCGCGTGCGTCTGCCTGAATTCGCCTTGTATAAGAGCAAGTACGAGGGCAACGAATACACCACTACTTCATCCCAAGAAGAACACTGAACCCGAGAAAGGTTTGATATGCCAAAAGCATATGAGGAAGCCGGCGTAAGCGTCGAAGCCGGTTACGAAGTCGTCAAGCGCATCAAGTCCCATGTGGCGCGCACCAACCGTCCGGGCGTGGTCGGCGGTATCGGCGGCTTCGGCGGCCTGTTCGATCTGGCTTCCCTCGGATACAAGGAGCCGGTACTGATTTCCGGCACTGACGGCGTCGGCACCAAGCTGGTCGTTGCCAAGATGGCCAACAAGCACAACACCATCGGCATCGACTGCGTGGCCATGTGCGTCAACGATATTGCCGCTCAGGGTGCGGAACCGTTGTTCTTCCTGGATTACATCGCCTGCGGCAAGAACGATCCAGCACTGCTCGAGCAGGTTGTGGCTGGCGTTGCCGACGGCTGCGTACAGGCTGGTTCCGGTCTGATCGGTGGCGAAACCGCTGAAATGCCGGGTATGTATGACGAAGACGAGTACGATTTGGCCGGTTTCGCGGTCGGTGTTGCCGAGAAGTCCGCAATCGTGGACGGCTCCACCATCGCTGAGGGCGATGTGCTCATTGGTCTGCCGTCCACCGGCGTACATTCCAACGGCTTCTCTCTGGTGCGCAAGGCCCTGTTCGAGAAGGCTGGCTATACCGTCGATACCGTGCTTGACGAGCTCGACGGCGAAAAGCTCGGCGACGTGCTCCTCACCCCGACGAAGATTTATGTGAAGGCCCTCTCCCCGCTGTTCAAGGCCGGCGTGGTCAAGGGTGTCGCCCACATCACCGGCGGCGGCTTCATCGAAAACGTTCCGCGTATGATTCCGGACGGTCTGGCCGCACACATCAACCTCGGCTCCTGGCCGGTACTGCCGATTTTCGACGTGCTCGAAAAGGCCGGCGAAGTCGACCATATGGAAATGTTCAACATCTTCAACATGGGTATTGGTATGGTGCTGGCCGTCAACGCCGAAGATGCCGATAAGACCATGGAATTGCTCAAGTCCAATGACGAAGCCGGTTACGTACTCGGCAATATCGTCAAGAAGACCGATAGCGACGTCGAACTGCAGTAAATACATATACGGGGGTGAGCCATAACGGCCACCCCCTTTTATTTCCAAAGACTTTCCTGAACATAGGATTTTCCCAAAAGGGACACAACAGGAGGAAACATGAAGGTTCTGGTCATCGGTTCCGGTGCACGCGAGCATGCCATCGCCCATGCACTTATGCGCGGCGGCAGCGTCAGCGAAGTCACAGTGGCTCCGGGCAATCCAGGCATGGAGCTTGACGGCATCCGCACCACGCAGATCAACCCGTCCAATCATGCCGCGCTGATTGATTTCGTGAAGAACAACGGCTACGACTGGGTGTTCGTCGGTCCGGAAGTGCCGCTTATCGAGGGCATCGTCGACGATTTCGCGGGAGCTGGCATCAAGGCGTTTGGTCCGAGCAAGGCCGCCGCGCAAATCGAGGGTTCCAAGGATTTCGCCAAGCAGTTGATGGAACGTCACAACATTCCGACTGCGAAGTATCAGACGTTCGACGATTTGGAGCGTTCCACCGCTTATGTGCGTGAACATGGCGCTCCGATTGTGATCAAGGCTGATGGTCTGGCCGCTGGCAAGGGCGTGACCGTTGCCATGGATGAGGAAACCGCCATCGCCGCTCTTGAAGACATTTTCGTCGATCATCGTTTCGGCAACGCCGGTGCGAAGGTTGTCATCGAGGACTTCTTGGAGGGTCAGGAGTTCTCGCTGATGAGTTTTGTGAATGGCACCGATTTCTGGCCGATGCCGATTTCTCAGGATCATAAGCGCGCTTATGATGGCGATAAGGGTCCGAACACCGGTGGCATGGGTGCGTACAGTCCCGTTCCGCAGATCGGTCAGGATGTGGTTGACACCGCTATCGAAACCATTGTGAAGCCGACCGTGCAGGCTATGTCCGATGAGGGTACGCCGTTCACGGGCATTCTGTACGCTGGCTTGATCGCCACCGCGGATGGTCCGAAGGTTATCGAGTTCAATGCTCGTTTCGGCGATCCGGAAACGGAAGTCGTGCTGCCGAAGCTCACGTCTGATCTCGGCGCCGGCATCAGCGCTCTGCTCAATGGCGAGACTCCGGAGTTCACTTGGGATAATGACAACGCCACGCTTGGTGTGGTGCTCGCCGCCGACGGCTACCCTGTCGATGTGATCAAGGGCGCTGCGATTCCTGAGATTCCAGTCGATGAGGATTCCCACGTCTATTACGCTGGCGTGGCTCGTAGCGAAGAAGGTCTGGTCGCCAATTCCGGCCGCGTGCTGTTGGTGGAAACCTCCGCAGCCGACATCAAGGCCGCTCAAGACAAGGTGTATGCGATTATCGACCAGCTCGATACCAAGGGCATGTTCTACCGTCACGACATCGGCGCCAAGGCACTGAACATCTGAATGCACCCAGCGATTGCATACCATCAGAAATGTCTGTAACCATGCAATCGCAATCATATATATAAAAAGGACGGCGTTTTGTGGTCGGACAGAGAGGAGTCCGACTGCAAAACCGCCGTTTTTTAATCACACAACACAGGCAAGCTTATATTGATTACTTCTGCTCTCCCGGCTTCGGAATGAGCAGGGATGCGCAGAACGCGAGGCCGAGCAGAATCACACCGCCAACCATGGCTGCGATGTAGCCGCTGGTCGCACCGCCGGATGCGGTGAACGCGTTCTGAGCAGCGTACAGCACTGCATAACTCAGACCGGCACCCAGGTTGAATGCACCGGAGTTCAGACCAGGCAGGTAGCCGGATTGTCTTCCGGAGAGAGCACGATGCCCAGACCGTTCAGCATGATGTTGGCAGTACCTGCGTAGGAAACACCCAAAGCCAAAGACATGACCACAAGTGCCCAGATGCTCGGAACGTTGCACACGAAGATGCCGAACAGCACGCCCACAACAGAGACGATCAAGCCAGTACGCAGCACCGCACGGTAGCCGAACTTCGAAGCGAGCACGCCTGCGACCGGACCGAATGCGAGACCGATCAACGCATACGGAGTCAGGGTGGCGAACGATACCACGCTGGCGCTCATGCCGGCGCCGACTTCGGTATCCTGAGCGAGAGCAGGCACGATACCGTTCATGATGCGAACACGCCGGTCATGGTAAGCAGGGTGGTCAGCAGCAGACCCCAAGTACGACGCTGCTTGAGGTAATGCGTGGTGACCATCGGAGCCTTCTGACGCTTCTCAACATTCCAGAACACCACGAACAGCACGGCTGCAATAACGATTTCGACAGCGACCAGCGCCCAATTGGCGGAGCCCAGCTTCTGAATCTCGTTGATGGCCAGATATGCGGCCAAGAATGCGGCGGCAAGGGAAACCACGCCAACCCAATCCATCTTCGGAGTCTCGGAAGCGGTGGATTCTTCCGCATACACGAACACAAGCACAATGGCAAGCACCGCAACGCCAACCATGACCCAGAACACGGAACGGAAACCGAACGTGCCAGCAAGCCAGCCGCCAAGAATAGCGTCGACACCGCCGATGCCACCATTAACGGAAGTCAGAATAGCCATGAGCTTGGCGTACTTCTTATCTTCAGTAACCTTGGCGTGCAGCATGATCAGCGTCATCGGCACAATCGGACCGGCAACACCCTGAATCACACGACCGATCATCAGCATCGGCACGTTGACCGCGAGCGCGGAAACCACGCAGCCCAAAGCGGTAAGCACAAGAATGCCAAGCAGCACTTTCTTGCGACCGATCAAATCGCCGAGTCGCGGCAGGAACAGCGAGAACACTGCGCACGAGGTGAAGAACACCGTCTGGGTCAAGCCAATCTGCGCATCGGTGGTGTTGAGTTCAACACGCATGGTCGTCAATGCAGGCGAAAGCATGGACGCGTTGAGCTGGAACGCGAAGATGGCTGCCATCAATGCTGCCATCAATGCGACGACGGACTTGCCGCCTTCGTCGAGCATTTTGCTGTTTTTGGTCTCTGTCATTAGAGCACCCCTTTACTTATCTTTCTCTTCTTTCAGCCGATGGTCTTGATTGCGTCGGTTACCAAATCCCAGAATTTGTTGAAATCAAGCTTGACTGCAACCTGGGTGTGGCATTCTTCGGCGCTCGGCTCTGGACCTCGCAGGTCGGCGACGGTCATGCCAAGTGTGAGATCTCCATGGATTTCGACATCAACCGGGCAACGACGGGTAGTCATGACGCTCGGATCAATGAGGTATGCCACCGTGCACGGATCATGGACCGGAGGATCGATGAAATCTTGATTGTCTTGATAGGTCTTGCGGAAGAAGTCCATCAGACCAGACACGAACTTGGCGAGATCAGTGCCAACGCCTTCGATACGCTGCTGCACTTCGGGCGTGCACAATGCCTGATGCGTCAGATCCAATCCGACCATGGTGATCGGCCAGGCTTCATTGAACACGATGTGAGCGGCTTCCGGATCGACCTTGATGTTGAACTCGGCCACGGCACTCCAGTTGCCCACATGGTATCCGCCGCCCATAAGCACGACTTCCTTGACACGTTCAACAATGCGCGGCTCCATGCGGGCAGCCATGGCAATGTTGGTCAGCGGTCCGGTCGGCACCAGAGTGATGGTGCCTGGCTCGTTGCTCATAATGGTGTCGATAATCCAGTTGACGGCATGTCCGGCTTCCAGCGGACGGCTGGGTTCAGGCAGTTCAACGCCGTCAAGACCGGTTTCGCCGTGAATGGAAGCTGCCACTTCCTGCTTGCGCACCAGCGGACGGTCACATCCGGCATGCACCGGCACGTCGGTGGCATGCGCCTTTTCCAGCACTGCACGGGCGTTGTAGGTCACCTTGTCAAGGCTCTGATTGCCGCCTACCGTGGTGACGCCCAGCAGATCGATATTGGGATTGCCCACGGCAAGCAGGATGGCGACGGCGTCATCATGTCCCGGATCGCAATCAAGGATGATTTTCTTGGACATTATGGTTCCTCCTTATGTGCTCCAACTTTGAACCGATAATGAGGTGGTCGACGATTGACTGACTCCGGCTCATCGGTCACACAACTTGTTGCAAGGCCGGCAATGGCCTTTGATATCAGCGACTTCCGAAACCTTCGAGCAGTTGTTCGGCTGCCTGAAGATCGATGTCACGAGGTGTGTTTCCTGCAAAACGCTCGTCAACTACGGCCTGCGCATTGGAAACGAGTTCTTCAACGCTGATGCCGTAATCCTCAACAGGATGCAGACCGAGCATGCGGTCGCGGAAATCCTTGAACGCTCTGCTTGCGATAATCGCAACCTGCTCGTCCGGCGCATTTTCCGGGTAGACCGCACCTAGAATCTGACCGATCTCACGAACCTTATGCGCACGTACGGGAGCAACGAACTCCATAACCGCCGGCAACGCGTAGCCAACGGCTTCGCCGTGCACGATGTGGTATTTCGCTCCGAGCACGTGTGCGATGGAATGCCCCGCAATGGTTCCCGCATTGTTCAGCATCCATCCTGCAAGCGTCGACGCGACCATCACACGTTCCCTGGCTTCACGATCCTGACCGTTTGCCACAGCACGCGGCAGATAGTTGTACAGCAGGAACATCGCTTTTTCGCAAATGGCATCCGTGACCGGACTTGCCATTCGGGAAAGGTATCCTTCCGCGGCGTGGCAGAATGCGTCAAGTCCGCAAGCGATGGTCATTTTTGCGGGCAGTGTCAGCATGAGATCCGCGTTCAGCACGGCATATTCGCTGACTGCCGGATCGGCAAGCACCGCGAGTTTACGACCGGTGGATCCTTCGGTGACCACCAGCGCGTTGGACATTTCGCTGCCGGTGCCGGCGGTGGTCGGAACTGCGATCATACCGTTGCATGGTGCGATCGGCTTGGCTGGATCGGTGTATTCGATGATGGATCCGCCGTTGACACGCACGATGTTGATGCCTCGGGCAACATCCATGGAACTGCCACCGCCGATGGCGATGATGCTGTCAGCCTTATGCGCTTCGAATGCTTCGACGCCGGATTCCACGGTTTCGCAAAGCGGGTCGGGCTTGACCTGGTCGAATACCGCCACATCGACACCGACCTGTTCAAGCTTGGTACGTGCGGCAACGACCAGCGGCATGCTTCCGACGAAGGAATCCGTGACCATCAGCGGACGAGAATAGCCCGCGGTCTGCATGATATCGACCAGAGTCTCCCCTAAATCGTCAGTGCAGACCACTTTGACGGGTTGCAGCAGTTTGACTTCCATAGCCATCGGTCACTGTCCGATCTTTGCGGCCGCAGCGTCGGCATTGATGCAGAATTGACGAACCTTGTCGATGTCTTTCTCCATGTAGCCGCCGTCGTATTTGATGCTGGTCTTCGTCAGGGAGTCCACGCCATACGGCTTGCACTGTTCGATGGCTTCGGCAACATTGTCTGGTCCAAGACCGCCAGCCATGATGACCGGCTTGCCGCATTCGGCCACAATACGGGCGTCAATGCTCCAGTCGTGGGTCAGACCGCTGGCACCAATGCCGGTGTCGGGGGCCAGACCGGAGTCCGTGAGGATGAGATCGCAGTATTGTGCGTACTTCTTGGCACGGTCGACGGCGGATTCATCGTCAACGAGCACGGCCTGCATGAGTTTGGTGTTCGGAGCGGCTTCCTTAAGTCGGGCCGCGAATGCTTCATCTGCGGCGTACCCATCGCCTGCGATATGCAGAATGTCAGGCCGCACCTCTCTGGCAAGCTCGATCATCTCGTCGGGATCGTTGGTCAGCATGATGGCCACGGAGGTGACGCCACGACGCTTGCATTCGTCGAAAATGCGGTGCACGCGTTCGATTGGCACGCGATGTGCCGGAACGCCACCATTCTGCATCGGCACCAGTCCAATGTTGTCGGCACCAGCTCCATGGTTTTGACGGCCTCATCGTATTCGATCAGAGAATAGATCTGCTTGACTACCATTGTCGGTTCTCCTTGTGTTTGTATGGGTTGATGGACGTGTGATGTAGCAAAATTCAGGCGGTACGCACTTCGTCGAGCAACGGCTCGATCTCGCCGGACATCTTCTTACGTATGCGTTCCACGGTGATATCGGGCACTGCTTTTGTGCATTCGAGCGCGATGCTGGATGCTGCCTGCGCAATTTTGCCGACTTCTTCAAGATCTCGATCGGGGTTATCGAAGAAGCTCCAGGTGATGGCTGCCATGCCGGCATCTCCGGCCCCATTTGCCGTGGCGATTTCGGTACGGTATGGCGGCACATGCTTGAAGCTGTATTCGTCGTTTTCGTGTCTCGCGCACAGGATTCCGTTGGCACCCAATGAAATGAATACGTTCTTCACGCCCCTGTCGAGCAAGGTCTTCGCTGCGGCACCTGCCGAATACTGGTCGGCGATACCGATGCCGGTGAGTACGGATGCTTCCAAATCATTCGGCTTGAGCACGGTCATCTTGTTGAGGATCGTGTCGAAACGGTGCGCTTTGACTGTGGAAACGGTGTCTCCGAACAGTGGCGCGGTGACGTGTTCGCCAATCCATGCCATGGTTTCCGGTTCAAGATTGGCGTCAAGCAGGCAGATGGCGGCACCGTTGATGAAGTCGAGGCGAGATTCGAGGAATGCCGGATTGATTTCCTTGCAGATTTCCATGTCGTTGACGGCCACCAGCAGATCGCCCGTATCGTCGGTGATGAACATGTAGGTGGAAGAACGGCGTCCTTCCAGCTGTGCGGCATAGTCAAGATTGATGTTGTTGGCCGCGCACGAACGTTCCAGGGTCTTGCCGTTTTCATCGTCGCCGTAGACGGTGATCAGGTATGTCGGCATGCCCAGATGAGCCATGTTCTGTGCGATGTTCTGCCCGACACCACCTGCGGACATGCTGACGACGCCGGATTCGAGTCTCGGTCCACTACGGTGCTCGTCGGTCTACCACAGATGTCCATGTTCATGCCACCGATGACCACAACGTAACGGTCAGGAACAGTATTTCCTGAAGTCATATCCGCCATGGATATTGCCTCCTACATTTTCGGGGATATATCTGCCTTGATACACCCTTGATGAAACGTTTTATCTTCAATTTAGAGTACAACAAAAGTTTAAGCCAGTCAACTTTTGCTTATATTTCATCGATGTAACATATGGAAAAATCGCGTGTCTCGCGATTACGAAAGAAACAAATGTAAGACCGCCATACCTGCGTTACTGCAGCAAATCAGCTTTGCGCCGCACAGCTTCTTCAGAAAAATCAGCGCAAATCGACTGCACCTGAGACATATTCATCGCAGCCGCCGCAGACGCATATCTAGCGCATTCCCGCTGTGTTTTATGCTCACGACGCGCCCACACCAGCGCACTCAACGCCGCCGACGCACCACCATTGGTATATCGACGTTCCTCCGCCCTTCCCGGCAAAGACCAGAAAAAGCTTTCATGTTCGCAGCAGTACAGCATGTCCGAATCATCCACAAAAAGAAACACATTACGCACACCGGACCGCAGCAAATGTTCGGCGCAATCTCTGGCACTGGCCTCGTCATGCACCTCAATCCCCGACACGAATTTGGCTTCGGCGGAATTAAGCACCATAGTGTCGATGCGATCGAGCACCGGCGTGATTCGCGCCGCTTTATTAACGGAAACCACGCGCACGAAAATCGGTCGACTTGTTTTTTCGCAAACCCATGCTATGGCATCAGACGGCAAGCTCGAATCAATCGCCACCATTTCCGCATTGACGATGGTCTGCTCTCGTTGCGCTAGAAATTCCGGGGTGATTTCCGCACTGATCTGCATATCATCAAGACCCACAATCTGACGCCCCTGCGCGGAAACAACCGACAAGAAGGTGGAAGTAGGCATATGGGAAATCTGCTTGGCATGCGTGATGTCAATGCCGTTGGCATACGCGTCCTGCTTGACGCGTTCGCCGTTCTCATCATCACCATAGACGGAAATCAAATAATTCGGCACGCCAAGCCGGTTCAGATTGTAGGCGATATTGTAACCAATGCCGCCCACGGATGACACAATGCGCCCCATGTTGGAACTTTCCCCAACCACATCCTGCATGGCGACACCGTAATGGTCTATATTGATGGCGCCAACAACAGCCACATAGCTGGGCGGAGTGACGATATACCCTTTGCCTTGGATGTACCCTTTTTTCATCAGGTTGGAGATGTGCGCGGCCACCCCTGAACGGGTGATGCCGCACAGTTCCGCAAGCTCGTTTTGGCTGATCAAAGGATTCTGCTTAATCCACGCCAAAATCTGCTGTTCGCGATCGGTTGCGGCCATCTCTTCCCCCTTGCCTCTAGGGAAGATCCATGAAATCGGTGTCTTTCAGGTAGTTCTTCCCTGTGGTGATATCGTACTGAATCAGCTGGTAGTCGGCAAGCAACTGCTGGGTTTCCGCGTCGAAGTCGCTTTCGGCCATGGGATTGCCGTCAGCGTCGAGATAGATGTTCTGACCTTCAGGGATCCGGTCCCATCCCTGGATATTGTTGACGACAGGTGGCTCCATGGCGGAGATTTTCTCATGCATTTGCGTGAGGAACGCCAGATACGGGGACACCTTGGCGTTCATATGCTCGGCGGCCTGCGCCACGAAGAAGTTCGGCGACGAATAGTCGGCGTTGTCGATCTCGTTGCCTTGCGAGCTGGACGCCTTGTTGGACCAGATGAAATAATCCGTCAGATGCAAGGCAAGCGAATTGTTGTCGTCTTCGGAAGCGGACGAATAAATGCCCGGCAGATGATCGCCGTAGAACACCACGGTGATCGGCTTGTCGATGGCGTCGAGCTTGTCAAGGAAGTCGGCGGTCGCCTCGTCGGTCAGAGCCGCACCCTTCTGATAGGTTTCGATGGACTCCTTCTCATCGTCCTCCAAAGGAGTGTCCGTAGTGGATTCGGCCTTGAAATCGTTGTTCTTATACCAATCGTGGTATGCATGTGGTTCTGCATGGTGATGACCTGCAGGAACTGGTTGCCATCGGTTTTCTTGACTTCTTCGATGGTGCTCTCGTACGTCGCTTCGTCAGACACGTACGGCGAATCGTCGATCTTGTCTTGATGCGAGATGACGTCCGGACCGGTCAACGTGTAGAAATGCGAGAATCCGAACTTCTTATAGTTGGTCGCACGCGAGTACATAGACGATTCGTACGGGTGCAGTCCGATGGAATTCTTCGACGCCCCCCACAGCTGGTTGATGGTCGGCGTCCAATGCTCGCTCGGCACAAGCTGCTGATACGCTGGTGAGCGACGAATCGAAATTCGACATGCTCAAACCCGTCAATCCCATGTATTCGAGGTTTGCGGTACCACCGCCATATCCGGAAGAAAGCATCAAACCGGAGGTCGTATTCTCTTTGATGGAACGAATGTTGGGCATGGAATCCTTGTTGATCTTAAGCCCCGGCACGCGAGACGGGTCGGAGAAGGATTCGGACAGCACATAGATCACCGTACTGTCGGTCATGTTCTCGGTACGAGATGCGTTGATCTTCTTCGCTTCTTTTTCGTATCGTGCCGCGACTTCCTTCATGGTTTCTTCGGAATAGTCGTCAGGCTTCACCATGACTTTCGGATTCAGCTGCCTGGTGAAGGCGACCATCGGTCCGTTGCGCTGCGCATCGTAGACGGAATCCCACATGGACGGCATGTCCCCCATTGCCGAAGAGAAGGTTTTCGCCCAAGATCCGACAGTGCTCACCTGCATGGAATACAGCGTGAAGAACGTTCCCGGCACGATGATCAGCAGTAGTCGCACGATGGCATTCAGCGAGCGCGACTGCTTGTCGTCGCCACGGAAAAGCTTGCCGTGACGGCCGTCACGATGATTCAGGAATACGAAAAGCGCAATGAAAGCAACGAATATGACGACGGCGAGCAGAATGGTCCACTGTGCGCCTGCCGGCATGAAGCTCATAAGATTGCCCGCATCGGCTTTGAGGAAGTTCAGATCGCTGGGAAGAATCGCCTCATATCGGATGGATACTTTGAAATGTTCGATCACCGCGATAATGAATGTCACCGCCAGAAATATTGGCGTGGCGATCCAGAAGCGGTTGATGAGCATGAGCAGTATCACATACAGCACGCCCCACAAAATCAGGTTGAGCACCGCCACAAAGTTGAGGTTGGTGAACATTTTGGTGACGAAGCCCCAACCGGTCAGCCACATGTTGTTCGAAAGCTTGACGCGTGTAGCGGATTGACTGACGCCAATCTGTAGCGCTGCCACACCGATGGCGTCGAACACCACAAACAGTATGCCGTACAACCACCCTGGGAATTCCTTACGTTCCTTGGCGGGTGCGTTTGGATCAATCGTCGAGATCTTCAGTTCCTCAATCGTCTCTGTATTCACGGATTCGTTCGTCAAGTGTTTATCTCCACTCGTAACGTGTCAGTTCGCTTCGTTTCCCGCCTTACGGCGACGCCAAGGCACTATTCTCGCGACCATATCTGACAAAAAGCTGTAATGATCGATTTCGTCCACAGTTTCTTCTGATTTTCTTACGCATATGTCGATGAAATCGCAAAAGAACGATGAGGGGGTATAGACAGTTCGGATGGCAGTATCTAGTTGTCGTCAAGGATTCCGCCGTCCACATAACCGTTGTTGCTGAAATCGGCGAAATTGTTGAGATCGACGGAATTACCGTCGTGCCTCATTCCGGCAGTCGGGGCATAGTCCGAACACCTCAAGCGTATGCCGTTCGATGGTGAATCCGTATTTCTCGCTGATGCCACGCAGCCAAGTTTCGGATGGCGATTCGATTTCCACGGTTTTGCCGCAATTCGTGCATACGAGATGATGGTGATGCCCGTCATCACCACACAGACGGAACAGCTGTTGGCCTTCCAAACGCACGGTATCAGCCTCGCCTGCCTCAGCCAAGGCATTCAATTGACGATATACAGTGGCAAGGCCGACCTTCACGCCTTCGTCTTCCAGCTTGCGATGCAAATCCTGTGCGGAAATGAATTCATCGTTTGCCTTCAACGCATCATGAATCAGTTCTTTTTGTTTGGTGTTGCGCTCCACGCGTCCGTCCGTCAATCTATGTCCGTTCTTGATGGCTTCGCGCGCCGTCCTCCCCTCAGGGAAAGGCTGACGCGCGAAACATGCCGTCATCGGTTTTATTTCAAATCATCCCAGCAGCCGGTCCGTTCAAGATCCGCCACAGTTTGCCTGGTGTCGTCGGTCAGCACGGTGATATGCCCCATCTTGCGATCATGACGCACTTCAGCCTTGCAATAGTCGTGCATATTCCATTCGGGATGCTCGGCGATCAGCGCGCGGGTCGGGGCCACATGCTGCCCGAGCACATTGACCATAACAGCCGGCTTGAGCAGTTCGGGCTGTTCGAGCGGCCACCCGGCGATGCCTCGAATATGCGCGTCGAACTGGTCGAACGAGCACGCTTCGATGGTGTAATGACCGGAGTTATGCGGGCGCGGGGCAAGCTCGTTGACGATAACCCGCTCATCCTTGGTAACGAAGAGTTCGATAGCGAGGATGCCGGCCAGTTCGAAGCCTTGCGCCAAACGCAAAGCGAGTTCGTGCGCTTCCTTCGCCACGTCTTCGCTGACTTCGGCCGGAGCGATGGTCATGTGCAGAATATTGTTACGATGCTCGTTGCGCACGATCGGGAAGGTCACATAATCCTTGCCGTTACCGGCAACGAGAATGCTCGCTTCGAATGCGAAATCGACGAATCCTTCGAGAATGCTCGGCGGGAATCCGCCACCGCGATCGGCACGGGCTCGTACCTTTTCGAGATCGGCATCGGATTTCAGCACGGTCTGGCCGTGGCCGTCGTATCCGCCGGAACGGGTTTTCAGCACGGCCGGGTAATGGATTTCACCGAGCGCCGCATCAAGCTCCTCAACGCTGTTGACGGCCTTCCATGGTGCGGTCGGCGTGCCATGATCATTGATGAACTGCTTCTCGTTGACGCGATCCTGCGTGACACGCAGCAAATCGGTGCCTTGCGGGGCTGCAGACAAGGAACGCACTTCGTCGATGGCGTCGGCGTTCACGTTTTCGAACTCGTACGTGAGCACGTCGGACTTTTCAGCCAGTTCTCGGATCGCGGTGATGTCGTCGTATTCGGCAGTGACTTGGAAGTCGGCCACCTGTGCGGTCGGGCAATCCGGAGTCGGGTCGAGCACGCCGATGCGGAAGCCCATGTAGCGGGCGGACAACGCCATCATGCGGCCAAGCTGACCGCCACCGATAATGCCGATGGTGGCCCCTGGCATCAGACGTTCAACACGGCCATTGGTTTCCTCAGACAAGCTGGGCATTGGATTCAGCCACCTTTTCCTTCAGAGAGTCACGATATTCCTGCAAAGCATTGGCCAAACGCTCATCGGTGGTGCTCAGAATGCTCACAGCCAAAAGACCTGCGTTTGTGGCACCGGAGTTGCCGACTGCGGTGGTGGCGACCGGGATGCCGCCTGGCATCTGCACGATGGACAGCAGCGAATCCCAACCGGACAGCGCATGGGAACGCACCGGCACGCCGATGACCGGCAGGGTGGTCTGGGCCGCGACCATGCCCGGCAGATGTGCCGCGCCGCCGGCTCCGGCGATGATGACCTTCAGACCGTTGGCACGGGCACTATGCGCGAACTCGCCCATCAATTCCGGGGTACGGTGCGCGGAAATCACCTGTTTCATGTACGGCACTTCGAACTGATCAAGCATCTCGCAGGCGTGCTTCATGGTTTCCCAATCGCTCGCCGACCCCATAATCACTGCGACTTCAGGCTTGTTGTCTGCCATCAAGGACCTCCGAAAGAATCCAAAAGAACATGTTCTTGAACACCGTTTACTTTACGCAATCGGCTAGATGTGCAGCACGATTTTCCCGAAAACGTCGCCATTCACGATCTTGGAGAACGCAAGATGCGCGTCGTCGATCGCATATGCGGAATCGATGACCGGATGCAGATCGGCATGTTCCACGAATTTCAGCAAACGTGCGAAATCCTCACGGGAGCCCATGGTATTGCCCTGCACTCGAATATCTTGGAAGAAGATTCTCGTAAGTTCGGCGCCAGGTTGATCGCCCGTAGTCGCGCCGCAGATGGCGATGGTGCCTCCCGGACGCACGGATTTGACGGAATGACTCCATGTGGCCGCGCCGACGGATTCAATGACGGCATCCGCCTTGCGTGGCAGTCGCGCACCCGTTTCAAAAGCCGCATCGGCACCGAGCTGCAACACTCGCGCACGCTTGTCTTCGCTTCGTGACGTGACGAACACTTCCAATCCGGCCGCGTGAGCAAGCTGAATCGCCGCGGTCGACACGCCGCCTCCGGCGCCTTGAATAAGCACCGTGTCTCCCGGCTTCACATTCGCCGATGCGAACAGCAGGGAATATGCGGTAAGCCAGCTGGTACCCAATGCGGCAGCCTCATCAAGATTCAGATTCGCGGGCTTGGCGAACACGTTGGCGCTGGGCACCTGTGTGTATTCGGACATGGTTCCCGCATACCGTTCGGACAGGATCGAGCGTCTCTCCCCCGGCATCACACCGGCGCATCGGTACCAACGAAGGTATACAAGACCACTTCGGAACCGGCCTTAAGTCCTTTCGTACGGGAATGTCTTCTTCCAACACGCCAGCCGCGTCCGTGCCGAGGATCATCGGCGTCTGCTCGTCGGAAAGCCCCACACCTTGCAGACTCCACACGTCATGATGGTTCACGCTCGCCGAGTTCACACGAATGGTGGACCAGAATGGCTTGGTTTCAGGCTCAGGCATAGTGCCCACTTCAAGCACGGACAGCGGATCATCATAATTCGTTCCGGTGGCATATACGGCTTTCATGTTCGCGCTCCTTTGCGAATAACGGCCTTTCACGATTGCAAACACCTCTATTGTGCCTCAAGTTGAGAAGACTTTGCACTCCTTTGCCCGCAAACACCCTCGTCGGGGCATACAGTGGGATATGATTTCGCACTTGGTTGCACTGATCGTAGGGAAGGGTGATTGCGCACGATGACCGCTGGCATTTTGAGTTCGATTCACACTCCGGCGGACGTACATGCCTTTCAGCCCAACAATTACGCGATCTATGCCTCGAAATCCGCGCCACACTGCTCGACTACGGCAAACAACATGGCGGGCATATCGGCTCGAATCTTGGCGTGGTGGAGCTCACTGTGGCATTGCACCGCGTGTTCGACTCGCCCCGCGACCGTTTCATTTTCGACGTGTCGCACCAAAGCTACGTGCACAAAATGCTTACCGGCCGCGCCGAAGCATACTTGGACCAATCTCGTTTTGATGAGGTGACCGGTTTCACGAATCCGCTGGAAAGCGAGCATGATTCCTTTGTGCTCGGTCATACCGGCACTTCGATTTCTCTGGCCTGCGGTCTTGCCAAAACCCGCGATATGCAGCGCGGCGCCGCTGGCGAAAGCACTATCGGCAATGTTATCGCCATTATCGGCGATGGATCCCTGAGTTCGGCCATTGCGTTCGAGGGGCTGAACAATGCGGCCGAACAGGGCGGTAATCTCATCATCATCGTCAACGACAACGAAATGTCGATCGCTGAGGATTTCGGCGGTATGTACGGGCAGCTTGCCAAGTTGCGTACGTCGAATGGCATGGCCGAACTGAATCTGTTCAAGGCATTCGGCTTGGACTACCGCTATGTGGAGCAGGGTAATGACGTTGACGCGCTGGTGGAAGTACTGAACGAGGTCAAAGACATTGACCACCCGATCGTAGTGCATATCCACACCACCAAAGGCTTGGGCTTCAATGACGAAACGGAAGCCGACAATGGTTCGGATGGCTGCAATCAGACCAATCCTCAACCTCATGCGGGCCAATGCGAGGCCAACCATTGGCAGGATCCGGAGGCCTCGCTCGGCAAACCGCTCGACGCACGCAAATATTATGGCGAAATGGCCATGGCATCGCTGGAGCGTCGTTTCGACAATGAGCCGGGATTGGTGGTCATCTCCCCCGCAACCCCCGGATCGAATGGCATCACCCGAGATTTTCGTGAACGTGCCGGCGCCCACTACGTCGATACCGGTATCACGGAAGAACATGCCGCCGCATTCGCCGCGGGTATCGCCAGGGCTGGCGGACGCCCGGTGCTTGCGACTTCCGCCACGTTCTTCCAACGCACGTTCGACCAGCTGCAGCAAGAGTTGGCATTGAATCATGTTCCCGCCACGCTGCTGATTTTCGGCGCGGGAATTTCCGGCGCGGACAATACGCATTCGGCACATTCGATATGACGATGTTCGCCAATGTTCCCGACGTGACCTGTTTGGCTCCCGCGAGCGGCGAACAGATGCTTGACATGTTGGCTTGGGCTACCGGCCCGTCCGAACATGGCGTAGTGGCGATTCGTATGCCCGGCGAGCAGATTCTCGCACTTGAACGTGCCGCCGATATGGCGTTCGACCCGTTGCAGCGTGCCGAAGAGCATGATCCAGCCGTCAATATTGCCGGAGCATGCCCGTTCGCCCGCTATCAGATCGTTCAGCCCGGCAGGATGTGGCGATTCTTGGACTCGGCAATACCATGCCGTTGGCTGCCGAAATTACGTCGGCACTGGCCGAAAATGATGAAGAACATGCTGCGATTACCGCAACGCTTGTTGACGCATTGCAATATTCCACGATGGATGCCGAATTACTGGCGATGCTTGCCGATGGGCATCGTTTGGTTGTTACGTTGGAAGATGGCCAGCTAGAAGGCGGATGGGGTGAGAAAGTCACCGCATTTTATGCCAATTCCAGTAATACCAAGGCTTCTCACGTTCGTGTGCTGAATTTCGGCGCAGCCAAAGAGTTCACCGACCGAGTGCCTCTTGGCGAGCTTAACGAACGTTACGGATTGACTTCAGAAACCATCGTCTCTCGAATCCGCGGTATTCTCAGCGAATAATCGATACATAAGCGAATTGGCGGGAATGATCGGTATATCTGTGGACCATTCCCCGCCAATCTATAAATCAGCGATCTGTAATCAGCAATCACTGATCATTCTTGATGGCATCCAAAGCGGGAATCTTCACAGCCTTATTGGCCGGGCCGAAACCTGCTACCACACCAACGGCGATCGAAAACAGCATGGCCACCACAAAAAGCCACCACGGAATCACCGAAATGCGAGTCACATCGTCGCCGCCCATAATCGCTTTGCCGATATTCTCAATGCTGAATCCACCCAAAGACGCCATATTGATGCCTATCGAACCAATCGCGGAAATCAAGCAAGCGATCACACCGCCGACAAGGCCGATCGCACCAGCCTCGCACAGGAACATCATGCGAATATCGCGCACATAGCAGCCAAGAGCCTTCATAATGCCGATTTCGCGCGTACGTTCCGACACCGACATAATCATGGTGTTGGCAATACCAATCGCGGCAACGAAGAACGACACCGCGCCGATGCCGCCCAAAGCCAACTGGATGCCCCGCGACTGCTTTTCGATCTCCTTACGCGTTTGCTCAAACGAGGAAGTCTGATAACCGGCGCCCTTGATTTGCGCTTCAACGTCGGCAACGTCTTTGATGTCTTGGGTGTGCACCAGTACCTGATCGTAAACGACCTTGTTCGACGTGTTGGCCTTGGTGTCCCCCGATATTTTGGCGTTCAACGTTTTCATATCGTCGATGCTCATCACAATGCCGGAAGTGAACGCATCATAGTTGTTGGCGGAGGAATCAATGACACCCACCACCGTGTATGGCATGGTAATGGTGGGACTCTCACCACTGCCGGAATCGGATGGCGCCACGGATCCGCCGCCCACCTTGTGGTAGTCGTCGGGACTTTGATAGTTGGCTCCGGTAATCAACGTGATTTTGGAGTTCAGCATATCGAAGAACGGGTCTTCGCCTTCGGATTGGGCGCAACCGTGCTCATCGCAGTAATAACCGCCCGCTTCTATACGATGATTGCTCGGATCTGACGCATACTTGTCGTAGAACGAATACACGAAGGATTTGCCCGCCAACACTTCGCCGGCACGCATCGGAAGACGTCCGCTGGCCAATTTATAGCCGGATTCTTCCAATTGCGTGGCGTCGACTCCCACCACGTTGACATATTGCGACACGTACCGGGAGCCAGCTCCTTGCGTGGCATCCACACTGTATGACATCGTTTTCTGAGGAAGCACTCCGGCCACACCGGCAATGCTGCGGAAATTCTGCACGGCGTCATCGTCGAGTTTCGCCTGTTCGCCGTCGGCACCGCTCACGCTGGATGACGTTGCCGTGGAATGTGAACCTCCGCCGTCCGCATATACGGTGATGTCGTTCAGGTTGCCCATGTTTTTGAGCATCTGCTCGTTCTGTTCGTTGATGCCTTGGCCAATGGAAATCATGAGCACGATCGAACAGCAGCCGACGATCACGCCAAGTACCGTAAGAATCGTACGCGATTTGCGACGCAGCAGATTCTGCGTGCATGAACGTGCAATATCCGAAAATCGCATGCTCACTCCTTGTCGGAGGGCACGGAATCAATCACCTGGGTCGCGCGTCAATGGCACCAGCCGTATTAGCCGCACCATCATCAGCACCTGCATGCGAATCGGAGGGATCCCAATCCCAATCGTCATCCTCGGCAGCCTTCTTCGCTTCTTGCGGCGACGCACAACCACCACAACCACAATGGCGATCACGGCAACGACAGCCACGGCAACGACAATCCACACCCAAGTCGGAATGCCTTGATTTTCCTGCGGGTCAACATCCATACCGGGATCGGCGGGAGCCGGAGCCTCAGACACCGTAATCTTCACCGGCGATTCCTTGGTCTGCTGCTGGCCGTCGGCATCCTCGTACGTCACCTTCAGTTTGGCATCATATTCGCCGGCCGCATCCGCAGTGAAAGCGAATCCGATGGAACCAGAAGCGCCGGACGCCACATTGCCGATATACTGCGTGGCTTGCGTGGCGGTGATGCCGTCACCCTCGATGGACGCTTCGACATTGGATACATCCCCCTTGCCCTTGTTCACGTATTCCATGGAAATGGTGGATTCCTCGCCCGCATTGATGGCGTCTGGAAGCACGGGATCGCCCAGTTCGAAACGGTCGGGCTGCGAAACAGGTACGGAAATCTTGATATCCGAAGTGTTGGAATTGCGGGTGCCGCCATCGACATACTCGTATTTGAAGTTGATATCGATGCCCTGCGCACCGTTCTTCGCACTCGACAGCACCTGCATGGGCACGGTCTGGGTCAGGGAATAGCCCGCCCACAGCGAATCGTAATAGAACGTGTTCGTACCGCCGGAAATGGCGAAATTCTCGCCACCGTCAACGGTCACGACCATATTGCCGACCGCGACCTTGCCCATATTCTGGAAGGTGAAGCCAAGATCGAAATTCGTGCCGACCGCCACGGAACCGTCGCCATAGGTGAAGTTGGTGATGATGATGTTCGGCACCGGACCGGCCGGCTGCACGGTGGAGCCGCCGTTGTTGTTGTCGTCAGTGCATCACCGTCTTCGGCGAGCGCCGTCGGAACAATGCAGGTCAGCGCGATGGCGATGGACGCCATCAATGCGATGAGCATGTTGATGAATTTTGCGGAATGGTTGCTGTTACTCATGGAATTTCCTTCTCTTCTCTGCCGTCACGCGTTGTTCATCAGACGGTCATCGATGATGCGTCCGTCAAGTAGCGTTACGATACGGTCGGCATATTGCGCCATATTGTCATCGTGGGTGACGAGCACGATGGTTTGGTCGAGGTCGCGAGCGAACGCGCAGATCATGTTCATCACGTCGGTTTTGGTTTTGGAGTCGAGGTTGCCGGTCGGTTCGTCGGCGAATACGACTTGCGGTCTGGCTGCGAACGCTCGCGCGATGCCGACACGCTGTTGCTGTCCGCCCGACATTTGCGTCGGGTAGTGGTTCATGCGTTTGCCGAGCCCTACTCGTTTCAGCATTTTCTTGGCGATTGCCTCACGCTTGTTTTTCGGCATGCCTTGGAACATCAGCGGCATTGCACGTTTTCCACGGCAGTCAGATTGGGAAGCAGGTTGTATGACTGGAATACGAAACCAAGATGTTTTTGCCGAAATTCCGCCAATTGCCGTTCATTCAACCGAGAAATGGGCACTCCCCCGATGCGCACGCCGCCTTTGGTCGGTTTTTCCATGCCTGCTAGCTGGTTCAGCAGAGTGGATTTGCCAGAACCGGATTCGCCGTAGATACAGCAGATCTGCCTTGCGGAATGGTGAGATTGATGCGTTCCAGCGCCACGACGGTTTCATCGAGCACCGGATATTCCTTACGCAGATTCTTGACTTCGATGATGGGTCTGCGCGTCCCCGCCATCGACTCTTGCCCTTCATGATCTGTCATAGTCTTCATTGCCCTCCCCCACACGGCGTCAATACGTCTGTCCCACAACCGAGTTTATACCGTTTTCCAGTTCCCTGCATCCCTTAGGGGAATACCCCGAGAAGCACAGACCCCCGTCTCACATCCTCCTAAAACAACCCTAACTAGGGTGGTTTTCTCGTTTCGTGCCAAAAACACTTCGTTTCGTGCCAGACGGCAAAATCCCCGAATCTCGCAAAAAAAGAATGAAAACAACGAGGCAGACATTCGGATGACGTTGTCGGAAGCGTCATCCGCATATCACACAAGGGGAACCATCATGCGTCGTCGTTTTACTCAAACCGAGGTGTATTACCTGAACACCCTGCCCGCGGTGGAGCGAGCTTCCATGGACCGCATCACGTACTCGAAGGAATTTCAGGTGCGTTGCATGACGCAATATCTGCGCGGCAACGGTCCTACCAGTATTTTCGCCAGCGCAGGTCTTGATCCGAAAATCATGGGAGGCAAGCGCATCGAACGCGCGATCGCCCGTTGGAAAGCCGATCCGAAAATCATGCTTGAAGCACAGACGTTGGCAAACAAATCCGATTCCGGGCAGCGCGATCTGCTGGTGATCACCCAAGCCATGACCATCAAATGGCTGGAAAAGAAAGTCATGGACCTGCAGAAACAGCTTCACCTGCTTGAATCACATGCGATGAACTGCTCACTGCCGAATTCAAACTCCAAGGAAGGTCTTGTCAGCATGGCGTGACATACGCCGAAACGTATGACATGCGTGCGCAAAACACGGTCATTGCCGACAGGCCAATCACATAGACGTGCGTTGCGGTACGGCAACGCGCCAAACAATAATCCCTCCTTTCACCGCCGCGCTCTCCGTCACATATAAGCGGCCGTCTCGAAAGGAGGGATTCTTCATGCCTCTGGAACGTCAGCGAAACATCCTCGCCCCGTATCGACACTCTGCATTTCGTGTATAAAACGCGCTGTCCTTACTCTGCATTTCGTGTAAATGCCTTAATTTTCAAGGAGTACACCATGCTCTTCAGGCGCAAGGCATATCAAACACTCATGGCTTGGAAAAGCCCGTCGAATGGCAAGCGCGCCATGCTTATTATTGAGGGAGCACGACGTGTTGGAAAAAGCACTTTGGCGCAAGAATTCGCACAACACGAATACGAAGGTCATCTTGTCATCGATGCAGAGCATCGGCACGGCTATTTTGCGACTATTTCGCAGCTTCGTCCGCGGACATCATGGCCTGGGTGATCTGGTCGCGCATCTCGTTGAAACCGCCAGGCGTCGAAGCCGGCAACACCACCGTCTTCGCATTCTGCGACGAGGCGAGATTACGCATGGTGTCGAGATACTGGTTGAACAACACCACATTGTTCACGTCGTTCACGTTCATGCCGACTGCCTGCAGACTCTTGATCTGGTCGACGATACCATTGGCGATCTCACGACGATAGTTGGCCTGGCCTTCACCCTGAAGACGGGTCTTCTCAGCCTCGGCTGCCGCCTGGGTCTCGATCTGAATACGCTGGGCTTCGGCGCGCTGACGGGTGGCCTCCTTCTCGCGCTGGGCAGCGTTGATGGAATCCATGGCGTTCTTGACCTGCGGACTCGGATCGATGGCAGTGATCAGCGTCTTGACCACAGTGAAACCGAAGCGGGACATTTCGTTGCCGACGGTCTTCTGTACGTCAAAGGCACATCGTCCTTACGGGAGAAGGCATCGTCCAAAGACAATGCAGGAATGGCGGAACGCAGCGCATCCTCCATGTAGGAACGCAGCTGACCAGCCGGATCACGCAGCTCATAGTATGCGGTGGCCACATTGCTCGGGTCAACACGGAACTGAGTGGACGCCACCACCGTGACGAACACATTGTCAAGCGTCTTGGTCTCCAACTGCACATTAAGCTGATTGACGCGCATGTTGGTTTTCATGGCGATACGGTCCACGAACGGGATTCGAATATGAATGCCGGCGAACTGCACCTTATTGAATTTGCCGAAACGCTCAATAATATAGGCCTGCTGCTGCGGCACGATAAACAACGTGGACAGGAACAGGAACGCGACGATAAGTGCAATGACAAGGAGCGTAATAAGGAACGGCATGACATTACTCCCTTCTTTGGTTTTCTCTCGAAAGCCTGTTGATTGACGGCTTTCCGTAGGTTCTGCAACCATTGCCGAACCCAAGCAAAAACTTACCAAAGAATGCAATCACGTGCAGACAATGTCCGCGAGTTGGGCAAAGTCCATTCGGAAGCCGGACATCGACCGTCCGGAAGCCGACCCACATACGTCTACGAGCCGAACAGGAGACAATTCTCCTTGTCCGACTCGTGAGATGGCATACGCAATGTTGAATCAGATCAGGCCGAGTTCCTTGCATTTGGCTTGCAACTGCGTGGCCGAAGGCTCCACCAGCCATGAGCCATCGGCGAACCGAATCACGGGAATGTGCTGTTGTCCGCTGATCGCAATGGCCTTCTCTGCAGCACCATCCTCATGCTCGATATCATGAAGGCTGTAGGCGACCCCGAAACGGTCTAATGCTGCCTTGGCTCGATGGCAGTCGCCGCACCAGTCGGCTCCATAGAAATCAATTGCCGCATTGTCAATCATAAAATCACTCCTTACGAGGCATTAATCTCATCAAATTTAGGCGATGCCTCAAGCAACATCTTCGTATACGCATCTTTAGGGTGTCGTAACACGGAACCGACAGCTCCATATTCGACAAGATGGCCGTCTTTCATTACCGTCACCTCATCCGCAACTTCCTGAACAATGTCCAAATCTCATACTCATGCCCCGACAATCCCGGATAATGCACGGATTTTACCAGCGGATGCAGCAACAGATAGCTGGAGATCGCACGCGCGTTCTCCTGCTGGCGGTCCATGCGCAGGGCGAGCGTCTGAATACCACGACGCACCGAATCGCATTCGTTCGGCGCAAGCACGCCACCCAAACGATTCTGCGCGAAGTAGACACGTTTGCCCAACCCGTCGTCCTTGACCACCACAAGACCGGCGTTGACTTCGGAATGGCCGGCCAGATACTTGGTAGCGGAATGGATGACGATGTCGGCACCTTGGTCGAGCGGCAGCTGCAGATACGGGGTAACGAATGTGTTGTCGACAATGGAAATCGCACCATAGCGATGAGCGATTTCAGCAATCTTCGTCACATTGTTGACCTGCAGCAACGGATTGGTAAGAACTTCGAAATACACGGCCTTCGCCGGACAACCATGCGCGGGTCCCTTGGCGGAGTGCCCGGAAACAGCGGCATCAAGCGCTTCGTAGTCGGCGGGTTCACGGCTCCGGTGTTGTTGTCGTTGACCGGCAGTCCGTGGACAAGCTGAGTGTTGAATCTGGTCATGGTGCGCACCCCCTTGGGTTGTGGTTCATTGCCGCGTGCCATTCACGCGGTCGCTGGTACCTACTAAACCGCATCCTGCGTTTCAACGCGCGCCGCACCTTATCAACGTTGGTTATAGAACGCGCGAATCGCCATAACATTTTCTTGTAAGCGGCTATCAAACGGCGGAGATGCAAGGCATCGCACCGCAATCGCAAAAACGTCGCCTGCATAAGGAGCGTGCGTCGGTTTCCTACGGGAAAGACGCGTCGATGGCAATTGGAGGATGGGACGTCCACAACCGATCGAAAGACGATCGCAAACAATCGGAGGAAAATAGAAAAAGCGATTGTGCAAGCACACAATCGCTCATCCATGCAAAAAGGCTACGTAGGAAAAATTACGCTAGCACAGCAGCCACCCGGCGCACAGCCTCACGCAACTGGTCCTCGGATTTAAGCAGGCTGAATCGTACGTAATCCTTGCCTACTTTGCCAAAACACGTGCCCGGCAGCGCGGCGACGGCCGCACGTTCCAACAGCGTGTCGGCAAACTGTTCACCCGTCTGATCTTCAGGAGCGTGCACCCAAGCGTAGATGCCACCGTCTGAATCGAAAACATCAAGTCCGGCTTCACGCAATCCACCTGCCACGATTTCGCGACGAGACGCATACCGTTCCGCAAGTTCGGCCACACAGCTCTGATCCGACAGCAGTGCACAGTGCCCGCGTCTTGAATGCTGGACGTAACCATAGAACCCATTTGATAGTGGTACTGCTTCACATGAGAAACAATGTCGTCGTTGCCCGCGATGAAACCGGCACGCCAGCCGGCCATCGCATACATTTTCGACAGCGAACACACTTCCACCGCAACATCGAAGGCACCCGGCAGCGACAGTATGCTGATTTGCTGCGCATCGACTCCCAATCCCGCATAAGCGAAATCCTGCACGATCGCGAAATGATATTCATGAGCCAAATCGATGGCACGTTGCAGAAACCCACGCGGAGCCTGCGCACCCGTCGGATTGTTCGGATAGTTGAGCACCAGCACTTTCACACGATTCCACACTTGCGCAGGCACCGCATCCAAATCAGGCAGGAAGCCGCGCTCTGGCAGCGACGGCAGCAGCACCTCCTCGGCACGGCTCATCACCGTCATGCAATGATACGAGGGGTAATACGGATCCGCATATGCCACAGCATCGCCCGGCGAAACAAGCACGGCGAACAGCGCCGCGAGACCATCAACCGCGCCCTCCACGGCAAAAAGCTGGGTTTTCCAATCAACCTCAACACCATACGTGTTGCGATACCACTGTTCGGCAGCCTGCAGAAAACTCGGTTTGCCGTCGAACGGCGAATACCGGGCATTGGCCGGATCGTCAACCGCCTTTTTGGCCACTTCTCGAATGAAGTCAGCGGGGAACGCATCCGGATTGCCTTTGGCCAGGTCGATCACGTCGGCCCCGTCCGCAACCGCGGCAGCCACTTTGCGATCCATATCGGCGAACACATTCGGCGGAATCGACTGCGCCACCGTAGTGAACGCAACAGGAGAAACATACGAAGTCATTCATCAACCCTCCCTATCATCGTGCGACTGTATATGCGCACATTCACGCATATACGCAACCATCAGTGCGTCACCTTGCGTGCGAACCAATCGCCGATCCATTGAATGATCTGCACAATGACGATCAGAATAATAACAATCACGACGAGCACGCCGGTTTCGTAACGGTTATAGCCGTATTGAATGGCCATATCGCCGATGCCGCCAGCGCCGATCGTTCCGACCATTGCGGAATAGCCAATCAGTGAAATAATGGTGAGCACCACACCACGAATGAACGACGGCAAGGCTGAGGGAATACCGCATCCACAATGATTTGGCGTGTGGTGGCACCAGTGGAGATGGCAGCTTCAAGCAAGCCGGATCAACTTCGGAAAACGCGCTTTCCGCGATTCGCGCAAAGAACGGCACCGCGGCGATCGACAGGGAAATTGCGCCACCTGTCGGCGTGTAAGGATCACCCAGAATCAATTGCGCAACCGGAATGAGCACCACCATAAGAATCAGGAACGGCAGCGAACGAATCGCGTTGACGATGAAACCGACAATAACGTTCAACGCATGATTCGGCGTGAACAAACGATTTTCGGTCAAATACAGCAGCAACGCCACCAACGTGCCCAACACCACGCCGATAATCGCCGACACCACAACCATGTATGCCGTGTCGATCAACGCCTGACCGAGATTGTCTTGAAGGATTTCCAGAGTTTCTTCCATTGTTCTCACGCCTCCTGATTATCCGCAGCTTCGGCGGCCACAACCAGCTGCCCACGATCAAGTTCCCGATAGCTGAACACATGCGTTCTCAACGTATTCAACGCCTGCACCAGCGGCTCCCCCGCGCCAGAAACGAGCACAATCAGAATGCCGATGGCCTGCGAACCGAAATATTCCACATTCGCATGCAGCACGTCGATGCTCACGCCGTAATCCTGCGCGACCCGGCTGATGAGCGGTTCGAGTGCCGCATCCCCCTTGTATCGCAGTTCCACGATGGTGCCGGCCGGCAGCGACGGCACCAGCTGCGGCGGCACCGCAATGCCCAGATAGCGTTCCACCAACGCTTTGGTGGTCGGATGCTTCGGCGTGCTGAACACGTCGAAGGTGTTGCCTTGCTCCGCTACCACACCGTTTTCCATAACGGCCACTCGGTCGAAAATCTGCTTCGCCACGTCAAGCTGATGCGTGATGAACACGATGGTAATGCCCAGTTCGCGGTTGATGCGTTGCAGAAGCGCCAGAATGCCTTCCGTGGTTTCCAGGTCAAGTGCGCTGGTAGCTTCATCGCACAGCAGGATTTCCGGCTTGTTGGCGAGCGCACGTGCGATGGATACACGCTGTTTTTGCCCGCCCGACAGGCTTGACGGGTAGCTGTCGATTTTGTTTTCCAAACCGACCAGTGCCAGCAGTTCGCGGATGCGTGCCGACCATTGCGCTTTCGGATATCCGCCGGCTTTCAGCGCGAATTCGATGTTCTTGCCGACCGTGACATTGGTGATCAGGTTGAATCCTTGGAAAATAAAGCCGATTTTCTTGCGCAGGTCGCGCAGCTGACCGCCTTTGAGTGCGGTGATGTCGCTGCCGTCGATCACCACATGACCGCCCGTCGGTCGTTCCAGCAGGTTGATGGTGCGCACCAACGTGGATTTGCCTGCTCCGGAGAAGCCCACGATGCCGAAGATTTCGCCTTTTTCCACGCTGATGTTCACATGTTTGACCGCTTCGACGGTTCGTCCGCCTTCATGAAAGGTCACGGACACGTCGTTGAGTTCAATAACGCTCATGGTTCGTTCCTCATTCCGTTCAAGTACGTGTTTACGTTCGTTCGATACGTTTCGTTCGATACGTTTCGTTTGATGAATCTCGTTTGCATAAAGCCCGTATGAGTTTCCCAATTCATACGGGTCTTTGCATATTACCTATCGCCGCGCTGCAGCGGTCACCAAGTGGTCGGCTTGCCGAAATCCTTGAACTCGCTCTTGGCGATGGCGTCCTTGAATTTCTGACTGACGAGCAGTTTCTTGACGGCCTTGCCGAAGTCGGAATCGACGTCCTGGGTACGGACCACGAACACTTCGATCACGCCACCATCCTGCTTTTCCATGGCGAGCGCGTCGGCAGGCTTCAGATCAGCAGCCCAAGAATAGTTGCCCGGCACCAGAGCCACATCAACGGTGTCCAAGGAACGGGCCAGCTGTGCAGCATCGATCGTTTTGATTTTGAGGTTCTTCGGATTGGATGCGATATCGTTGACCGTAGCCTTGGTGGCATCGACTTCGCCCTTGAGCGTCACCAGACCCCGCTGCTGGAGCACGCCGAGAGAACGTGCCAGGTTAGAGCCATCGTTCGCGATTGCGACCGTAGCTCCGTCTTCGATGTCATCGATGGACTTGTACTTGTTGGAATAGATGCCCAGGCCAAGGTTGGGGTCTGTCCAAGGGAGGTCAGGTCGAGATTGTTGTCGGCGGTGAACTTCTTCAGATAATTGCCATGCTGGAAAAGATTCGCCTGAATGGAACCAGATGCAAGTGCCTTATTGGGCTGCACATAATCGTTGAACAGCTTGGTTTTCAGTTTGAAACCGTCATCTTTCAGCAGCGGCGCGATGACCTTGTCGACCATGTCGCCGTATGGTCCTGCGCACACGCCGACGGTGATTGTGGTGGTTTTGCCCTTCGTGGTGTTCAGGCTTTCCTTGGATGCGGATGCGCTGTTGCCGGAACCGCATGCCGCAACGGAAATAAGTGTTGCAGCGGCAAGTACTGCCGCAACGATTCGTTTGATGCCGTCCGGCCTCTTGAAAATAGCGATGGTCATGGTTGTTTCCCTCTCCTACTTGTTTTGAAAAAATACGATTATTCCGTTACCGGCTTACTGGCTTCGACGTCGACTTTGGCCTGTGCGACGATGTCTGGATTGTGGATGGCGAAGGCTTGTTCGGCGAGATGCACTTCGCGGGTTAGGAATTCGTGCAGCTTGCATTCGTAGCCATGCTCGCGTCCGACTTTGGCGATATAGCCGTTGATGTAGTCGACTTCCGTTGGACGTCCCTTGGTCAGGTCTTGATACATGGACGGATAGTGCATCGGATGTGCCACGCCCGCGGTGTGCAGAATGGTTTCGACTTCCGTTTCTCGCGTGCCCAACAGTTGGTATCCGGCCGCTTCGGCCGCGCTGTAGGCTTCGTCGACCAGCCGTTCGGTGAGCCAGCGTGCGTCGGGATGCGCATGGAATTCGCCGAAACGAATCTGGTACATGGTACACAACGTGTTCAGCACCGAGTTGAATACGATTTTCGCCATGCACATGCCGATGAAGTTGTCCACGATGGTCGGGTTGAGCGTGGCCGTTGCGAAATCCTCGTACAGCGCCTGCTCGTGTTTGCGCACCTCGTCAGTCACATCATCCGCGTAGGCACACAGTTCATGGCCTTGGCATGTACTCCGCCGGTGAAGTTGAAATCGCCGGGGCCGTACACATAGGCGCCGATCAGTGCGGTACCACCGTAGATGCGGTCTTTGGAGAAGTATTCGTTGAGCTTTTCGAAGTGTCCGTAGCCGTTCATGGCGGAGAACACGATCTGCTTCTCATTGAACAGGTGGGCGCAGCGCTTGAGTACGCCGTCGAGTTGCATTTGCTTGAGGAACACGATCCACACGTCCGGCTGGCCGGCGTATTCCTCCGGATAGTACACGTTGATCGGCACGAGATGGCGGTCTTCACCGTCTTGCGACACGTAGGCACCGCCCAGCTCGCGGATCTTCTCGACATTCGGCTTCCATGTATCGACGAAGTCGACGTCTTTGTGCGCGAATTCCTGCAGCAGAACACCATACTGGATGCCCATTCCGCCGGCACCGATCACTGCGTACTTCATGTTCCGCGCTCCTCTCTCGTAAAACATCTCGCTTGTTTTTCAAGCCGACAATCACAAGATATCGGAAAAACAACATGGCAACATCGGCGTGGCTATATACGCTTTTTATGGAAGGCGCGAATCGTAATAATTGTTTTTTATATAGCGTTATCAGCAATCATATATTTGTATGTAAATATGATTATCTGAATATAGAAAAACCTTCCGCCTGAAGCGACGGAAGGTTCAAAATATTTAGTTTGATTAACTAGTTATCAGTCGACCACACCTTTTTCGACCACGATTTCATCAGGATCGACTTCGTCGCCATACACCGGCTTCAGTGTCTCCTCATAATCCTTGTGGAAGAAGTTTTCATCGCCAAGCTTGTCGATTTCGTCGTTGATCCAGTCAAGCAATTCCTTATTGCCCTTCTGCACTGCGGCAGCGATGGTGTCCTTATCGCCCAGTTCGGTGATACCGACCTTGAAGCCTTGTTGGACTTGGCCCATGCGAGCACCTCGGTGTTGTCGGTGGAGAAGGCGTCGCCACGGCCGTCGAGCAGCGCGTTGTAGGCATCGGCGTACTGGTCGTACTTCTGCAGCTTGATGTCGGGGTAGTTTTTCTCGAAGAAGGTTTCGGCGGTGGTGCCCTTGGTCACGATCAGGGTCTTGCCCTTGAGCTGGTCAACGTCGGTGATTTCGGCGTTTTCCGGGGAAACGACGCCCAACGCCACCTTCATGTACGGCTTGGCGAAGTCGACCTTCTCCTTGCGCTCGTCGGTGACGGTGAAGTTGGCCAGCGTGATGTCGACCTTGTTGGAGGTGAGCACGTCGACTCGGGCGGCGGCGTCAACGGAGGTGTATTCAACGTCTACGCCAAGATCCTTGCCCAAGCGCTCGGCGAAGTAGACGTCGTAGCCGGCATAGTTGCCGTCCTTGTCGACGTAGCCGAACGGGGCCTTGTCGGAGAACACGGCGACCTTGAGCTTGCCGGACTTCTTGATCTCATCCAGAGTGCGGGCGGTGGCGCTGCTGCTGGAACTGGAATCGCTACCCGTGGAGCCTTCGTCGCTCGGAGTGGCCGCGGACGGACCGCAAGCAGCCACGAAGGCTGCCATGATCAACGCGGCCGATGCGGCCACGATGCTCTTGAATGTTTTGTTGATGATTGATGCGGTCATGGTTTCTCCTCTCTCGCAAAGATGACTGCTATCAAAATCTTGGGTTTCGCCGATTCTCGCCATTTGTCTTGATTATTCGGATTGATCGGCGGACTTGCGGTGCCGGTCGAATTCAAACGTATGCAGGAACTGCTTGGCACGTTCGGTGGTCGGATTGGTGAAGAATCGTTCGGCATCGTCGGACCGTTCCACAATGCCGCCATCTTCAAGCAGGATCACCTGGTCGGCGATGGCTCGCGCGAATTGCATTTCGTGCGTCACGATGAGCATGGTCTGGCCGGAATCGGCGAGTTCGAGCATCACGTCGAGCACTTCGCGCACCATTTCCGGATCGAGCGCGGCGGTGACTTCGTCGAACAGCAGCACTTCCGGATGCAGGATCAGCGCACGGCAGATGGCCACGCGTTGACGCTGGCCGCCGGAAAGCTCGTGCGGCCAGGAATCCTTGCGGTCGGCAAGGCCGACGCGTTCCAGAAGCCTGATCGCCTCCTGCTCGACTTCGCCCTTATCTCGCTTCTGCACCAAGGTCGGTGCCAGTGTGATGTTGCCAAGCACGGTTTTGTTGGGAAACAGGTCGTAGCTTTGGAACACCATGCCAACGCGGGTGCGTAGTTCGCTGCTGCGCTTGCTGCGTCCAGCGGACTCAGTGCCCGGCTTGCCCGTTTCGATCACTTCGCCGTTGAGCGAAATGGTGCCGCCCTGAATCGGCTCAAGGCCTGCGATGGTGCGCAACAACGTCGATTTGCCGGAACCGGAAGGCCCAACGATCACAAACACCTTGCCATGCGGCACGTCGAACGAAATATCGTTCAGCACCGGCCTGTCGGCATTGGCGTACTGCTTGACCAAATGCGCAATCCCAAGACTTGCTTGGCCTGCCTGAGTCTGCTTGCCCGCTGCGTCAGTCATGCGACCACCTCTTTTCCAGTCGGCGGGCCACGATGGACAGCGGCCAGCACACGATGAAGTACATGAAGAAAATCACCCCGTAGATCCACAGGGTTCCGGTCGGGTATTGGAAACGGTTCGCGTCGATGATCTGTTGACCCACTTTGATGACCTCGACCACGCCGAGAAGCACGGCCAACGACGTCGTTTTCACGATTCGTGTCGCCAGATTCACCGAAGCCGGCAGAAGCTACGCAACGCTTGCGGCAGAATCACTGTGACGAACGTCTGCCAGCCACTCAACCCAAGCACATACGCGGACTCATACTGGGCTTTCGGAATCGACTCAAGCGCGCCACGCACCAAATCGCCCAATTCCGCGCCGCCCCACAGCACGAACACGAACACGCATGCGCCGGTCGCATCCAAATTCCAATTCCACGCACGGGCGAAACCGTAAAACGCGATGAACAGCAACGCCAATTGCGGCATGATGCGAATGAAATCCAAATAAATCCTGGTCAGCACACGGATGACGGGATTTTTCATCGTCATCAGCCAGCCGACGACCAATCCCACAGGAATGGAAAGACCCACCGAAACGCCGGCGATCCACACCGTAACCCACAGGCCCTGCAGCAGGCGCGGGAACACGCCCGGCTCGAGCAGAATCTCAGCGCCGCTCATAGTCGAACCTCCGTTCCAGCCAAGTGCCGAACAATGAAATCGGCAGCAGAATCACCAAGTACGCGACGACCAGCATCAGCAACGATTCGTACGTGCTGTAGTACATGCCGATCAGATCCTTGGCCATGTACATCACGTCGGCGAGCGCGATGGCCGACACGACGGATGATTCCTTGATCAGGAAGATCACGTTGGCCACAATGCCTGGGATGGACGTGCCGATGGCCTGCGGGATCACCACGCGGCTCAAGGTCTGCCATTGGCTCAGGCCCAGCACGTATGCGGATTCGCGCTGCACGTTCGGAATGGTTTCGAGGCCGCCACGCATCGCTTCGGCCATGTAGGAGCCGCCGAGAAAGCCGAGTCCCACGATCGCGCATTGTTCCGCGGACCAGACAACGCCAAGCTTCGGCAGACCGAAATACAGGAAATACAGTTGTACCAGCAACGGCGTGTTGCGGCTGAGTTCGATGTAGACGCGCACAATCTGCTTCAACACTGGGATGCGTGCGATTTCAATGCCCGCGCAGATGAGACCGACCACAATCGAAAGCACGATGCCGAATACGGAAATGAACAACGTCATCGCCGCACCGTTGACGAAGAACGGCGCGTAGTGCGTCACGAATGTCCAGTCGAACACACGCGCCTCCCCTCTTTCTCGCTAGGTTTTCGAATGTTCTGCGGATCGTTTGAAGCCTTCTCAGGCTGTTTCCAAGCTTTAGCCTTGAACGCGCCCCATCGTACCGCGCGATAATCACGGAACAGGCCACGTCGTTATCGGTTTTTCGTATAAGCGTTTATCAACCTTCAAGAAATGCTTCCCCGGTAATCCTTGCCACAGTATTGCACGTCGGCGCTTTCCGCCGTCAGCTCATATCGAAATGTGAAGATTGGGTATGCCTTGCGAGAGAGTATGCACATGCTCATTCGACATGCAACGATGGAGGATTTGGACGCGATTGAGGCTGTGGAGGCTGCCTGCTTCCCGCCTGCGGAGGCCGCAACGAACGAGAGCCTGACCGCACGCGTCGCCACATATCCGGAACATTTCTGGCTTTTGATCAACACTGACGCCGATGACGACGCCTGCTTCCCCGCTTCCGTGGAAGACGGCACATTGGTTGGCTTCGTCAATGGCATGACGACCAATGAAAAGGATTTGGCTGACGTCATGTATGAGGATGTTTCCCTGCACGATGAGCGTGGCGATTGGCAGATGATTTTCGGCGTGGACGTGGCTCCCGTCTACCAGCATCGCGGTTGCGCCAGCTATCTGCTGCGTCGTGTGATCCTTGATTCGACGATTGCCGGGTGCAAAGGCATTGTGCTGACATGCAAAGAACGTCTTGTCGGATTTTACGCCCGTCTGGGATTCGTGGACGAAGGCATGTCTGCTTCGACGCACGGCAATGTGGCTTGGCATCAGATGCGCCTGACGTTAGCCCACACCACCGGTGAGCCCAATGATTCCAACGCCTCCGGCGACACTGATCCAGATGCGATCACCATGGAGATCCCCGTCGTGCCACTTACTGATTGACGCGCGTGTCGCAGCCTACCCAACCAACCGCGACACGCCGACGATTTGCATTCCGCCGAGAATCCACGTAAGTTAGCACTCGCTTCGGGCGGTTGGCGCAGAGGTAGCGCACTTCCCTGACACGGAAGGGGTCACAAGTTCGAATCTTGTATCGCCCACGCGAAGCGGGTAACGAAGCCGGGAAACCGGTGGAATTATCCCACGGGTGATTGGCGCAGCGGCTAGCGCACTTCCTTCACACGGAAGGGGTCATAGGTTCGATTCCTATATCACCCACTGAATTTCCGCTTCTCACGGCGGAAGTTCTTTGCGGACATAGCTTAGTTGGTAAAGCGCAACCTTGCCAAGGTTGAGACCGCGGGTTCGAGTCCCGTTGTCCGCTCCACCAAGCCCCACCTCGTGTGGGGTTTTCTTTTTCTCACACATCTACTCCACTCGCGTTTTTTTTAAAAAATTGCCGACACGCGGAACTTTGCACAGTCCGGCGTCGGCAGCTATCTACATGTTTTACGCCTCTTCGCCGTGCCAGGCGTAGTCGAGGTGCATGAATTCGGGGACCTTGTACCATTTGACCGGATAGCCGGCGCCATGCGCGCAGAACACCGAATCCGGCGTGTTCTCCAGGTCGGATTCCGGATCGTAAGCCATGTTCTCGATCACCTCGTCGGCATTGTGGCACGGCTGGTAGCCGGCGAACACGCAGCTTAAATGGCCACGGCCGTGCGTGTACGCGTTCACGTCCATCGCATAGTCACGCATTTCGGATACCGGCGCCGTGCCGTTCAACACCATATATTCGCCGTCGCCGGTAGGCGTGTCGAACGTGCCCGACATGCGCTGGATGTCGGCCATCGCATGTCCGACCATGTCCTGCGGCACTTCCAGACGGAAGCCGTACCAAGGTTCAAGCAGACGGCAATCGCCCTTCTTCTTCGCTTCCATCAGGCCCTGGCGTATCGCGCGGTAGGTGGCTTGGCGGAAATCGCCGCCTTCCGTGTGCTTCAGATGCGCACGGCCCGTCAGCAGCGTGATTCTTATATCGGTGATCGGCGAGCCGGTGAGCACGCCCAGATGCTCGCGTTCCTGGAAATGCTGCATGATGAGCGCTGCCAGTTGCGGTCGAGCACGTCCTCGCTGCACACGGTGGCGTATGCCATGCCCGAGCCCTGCGGCAGCGGTTCGAGCAGCACATGCGTTTCGGCGTAGTGACGCAACGGCTCGAAATGGCCGATGCCTTCGACCGGCGCGGCGATCGTCTCCTTGTACAGGATGCTGCCCGGTCCGAACGTGACGTCCAGGCCGAAACGGTCGTGCATGATCTGCTGGATGATCTCCAGCTGCACCGCGCCCATCAACTGCAGGTGCACTTCCTCTAGGCGAGACTGCCAGACGACGTGCAGCAGCGGATCCTCGTCCTCCAGTTCGCGTAGGGCGACGAGACATTTGTGAATGTCGCACTCCCCCGGTTCCAGCGTGTACGTGAGCACCGGCTGGAGGACCGGACTGCCGGCGTCCCGCTCCATGCCGAGGCCTTCGCCGGGGAATGTCTGCGTCAGACCCGTGACGGCGCAGATGGTGCCTGCGGGGACCGTGTCGACGGTGGTGGATTTCGCGCCGGAATAGACGCGCACCTGGTCGGCTTTCTCATGCCATTGGCCGTCTTCGGCAACCACATCCGCGTCGCCGGCGTGCGCGGTGCCGCTTAGCATCATCTTGGCCTTCAGTTCGCCGCCGGTCACCTTGAGCCAGGTCAGACGGTTGCCTTGCGCGTCATGAGACACCTTATATATGCGTACGCCGAATTCGCCATTGTATTGCGGCTCTTGCGCGAACCGTTCGAAACCTGCGACGAACTGTTCTATACCGTCCATTTTCAGCGCTGATCCGAAATAACAGGGGAACAGCTCACGGCGGGCGATCATGGCGCGAATGGTTTCGTCCGGCACGGTTTCGGTGTCGAGATACGCGTCCATGGCCGTTTCGTTTTGCATGGCGATCTCCTCCATGCGTTCGCCGTCAATCGGCTCGGTGAAGTCGACGCAGCCGTCCGAGAAGCGTTTCTTGAGTTGGGCGAGCAGTTGCGTTTTGTCGGCGCCGGGCGAGTCCATTTTGTTGACGAAGACGAATGTGGGCACCTGATAGCGATTGAGCAGTCGCCACAGCGTTTCGGTATGGCCTTGGATGCCGTCCGCGCCGGAGATGACGAGGATGGCGTAGTCGAGCACGGCGAGCGTACGTTCCGTTTCGGCGGAGAAGTCGACGTGTCCAGGAGTGTCGAGCAGGGTGATGGTGAGGTCGGGCGTGGCGATGACGGCCGGCTCGGTGAAGATGGTGATGCCGCGCTGCCGTTCCATGGCGTCCGTGTCGAGGAAGGCGTCGCCGTGGTCGACGCGGCCGAGTTTGCGTACTTGGCCGGTAGCGTACAGCAGCGCCTCCGACAACGTGGTCTTGCCCGCGTCCACATGCGCCAGAATGCCCGCGACGATTCGCTTCATGGTCTCCCCTATCTTCGCAAGCCAATGGCTTGCCGTTCAATGGACAGGAAAGCCCCCGCACCGCATGAAACGACGCGAGGGCTTGATGGTGACCCCGGCCGGGCTCGAACCGGCGACCTTGAGATTAGAAGTCACATGCTCTATCCAGCTGAGCTACAGGGCCAAACTAAACACAGTATAGTCAGTTCGCACACGGTTGCCAACTCGACACGGCAATCACATCGCCTTGAGCACAATGCCGACGATGGCTACGAGCACGCCGACGTATTGGATGCCGGCCACGGGCTTGCGTGGCACGCCAAGCAGGCCGAAACGGTCGACCAGCAATCCTCCGCCGACCTGACCGAGCAATACCAGCATCACCGTCATGCCGGTGCCGATATGCGCGGACAGGTACGCGTTGCACATCACCAGCATCGCACCCAGCAATCCGCCTACCCACATCCACCACGGATTGCCTTTCTTCAGCGCGTCGCCGAGGCTGTAGGTGCGGTCGACGAATGCGACGACGATCGCAAGCGAGATCAGACCGACCACGAACGAGGCGAGCGATGCCTTCACCGGCGATCCCAACGCGACGCCCAGCTTGCCCAACAACGCCGTCTGCACGGCCGAACACATGCCGAACGCGATGCCTGCGCAACTCCACAGCACGGTCGCGGAACCTGGCACATGTACGGCTTTTCCGTCAGTTTCGGATTTTTTGGAATCGCCGGAATTTTCCGAACCGCCAGCCGGGCGATCGATGGCAGGCCTCAATCGCAGATTCGGTCCGGCGACGGCAAGCAGGAAGCCGACCAGCGTGATCGCCGCGCCTGCGATACGCAGCGGGGAAATCGGCTGCGCGGTAGTGCCGAACCAGCCGAAAGCGTCGATCAGCAGGCCCATGACGATCTGCCCGGTGACTGGCATGATCACGGTTTTGAGACTGCCCAGTTTCGGCAGCAGCAGCACATTGCCGGTCAGGAAAGTGACACCGAACACGCCCGCGAACCACATCCACCATGGGCCGTTCGCCGCGGTGGCGGGAATCAGCGGATACGGGCCAAGCAGCAGCGTCAAAGTCAGCATCGCAATGAGGCCGACGCTGAACGACACCAGCGAGGCGCGCAACGGCGAGCCGATGGAACGGCCGAGCCGCGTGTTCACCGCGGTCTGCACCGGCGTGATCAGTCCGGAGAAAATTCCCAGCAATCCTTGCAGCATGTTCAGCCTTCCTACGTTTCTCGGCACACGCTTCCCGGCACAGATTATCACAGCACCAGACCATCAGCCGACGTAACAATAAACCCTTGAAATCCAATGATTCCAAGGGTTTTCATGCAATCCCAGCAAAAGGTGCGAACCGGCGACCTTGAGATTAGCGGTCAGGGAAACCGGTCGACGGCCAAACGCTACTCGATAATCCAGCTCAGGCCGACGAGCACGATGACGAACAGCACGTTCACCGCGGTGTAGACGGCCAGATAACAGCCTTTCTTGTCCGGGTAGCGCGCGTCACGTTCTTGTATCCGATCAGCGAGGCCATGGATGCGATCAGCGTACCCATGCCACCAAGGTTGGTGCCAATAATCAGTGCACGCCACTGGTCGCAGAAGCCCGACAGCAGCAACGTGGTCGGCACGTTGGAAATGAACTGGCTGGACACCACGGACACTTCCAGCGGATGCGCCCCCACCAAGGAGGCGGCCAGCTCGTAGAATTCCGGCACGCGTTTCATATTGCCGATGAAAATGAAGAACATGCAGAACGTGAGCGGCAATCCCCAGTCGATATTGCGGAACACGCGGCGATCGCAGAACAGGAACGCCACCACCACGATCACGCACATGGCCCATAGCGGAATGAAATCGCTCACAGCCAGCAAGCACACGATGAACAATGCGCAATATACGATTGTTCGCCAACCTCCATAGCCGGCACCATAGCCGGTCACACGAATCTCATCCGGCTGCGGCTGGTCGGAATTCGGAGCGAGCACATTCTGTTCGATGCCGCTGCCGTCGATAGAGGAAAATTCGGAAACAGGTTTCTTACCGAACACCACACAGGCGATGACCACCAGCAATACCGCCGCAGCAACGGAATACGGTGCCATAATGCCGATCATTTCAGCGGACGGCATGCCCGTCAACGCTTTCAAATACAGGTTGTGCGCATTGCCGATCGGCGTCAACATACTGCCCACGTTCGCACCGACCGTCATCAATGTACCGACCAGCACCGCATGCTCCTCCATGTGAGCCATGGTGAGCACCGCGATCGCGAATGGAATGAACGTGACCAGCGCCACATCATTGGTAATCAGCATGCCGGAAAAATAGGTGAGCGAAATCAGCGTGATCACCAATCCGCGAGCGGTGCTCACATGATGCAGCAACCGCGAACCGATGATGCGGAACACACCGATGCGCTGGAAACCGCACACCACCAGCATCAGGCAGATCAGCTGCGAAATGGTGCTGGCATGAATATATCCGGCATACTCCTTGTCAGGAGGCACGATAAAGCATGAAATAAGAGCAAGTATGGAAGCAACTACGAGAATGGTCTCGTTTTTCAGGATTTTGACGACCAATCGTCGCATTCATTCCTCCGTGAATCCAGTTTGCAAACCGTTTGCAGACCCGGGCGATTTACTCAAGAAACGCCGTATCCACTTTACCCGAAAAATCGCGTACCACATACCCTTGGCATACTATTTTTCCGACCATTCCAACGTTTTTCAGCCTATGCGCCTTACTGTTCCCTGACTTTGCAAACCGGCAAAACTGTTTTGCAATTGCAAAACACGCCGAAGGATACCGTGCACCAGCCAAGAATTCGTTAAGTATTCTTCCTGCGTTCACCACACGTTCGCCGGCTGTTCATACCGCACTCAGGCATGTGGCAAATTCAGGTGAACGACAAAGACGTTCGGGGGTTGACGCTCCGGCACACCAAATATTCAGGCGACGTTATTGCCGAACACCCTCGTCTGCAGATCCTTGCGCAACGTTTCCAGCTTGGTAATCTGGCCAAGCAGCTCGATTTTCTCGGCACCGTCCGGCAGTTGCGCCATGCGACGCTGGTCCGCGCCGATTTTGCGCATGATGCCCGTGTCAAGCAGTCGAATGATGAGTTCAGACGCGTATCTGCGTTCGTCGTCGGTCGGCTTGCGCAATTGCACGTTGCCTTCCTGCGGTTGTTGCGACGCACGTTCTGCGTCAGTATCGCTCGGAGGAAGCGGCAATGGCATGACGGCAAGCTCGTTGATGACGGATTCCAACATCGGACCACCCGCTTTGGTGAGATTGTGCATCCACAATCCTTGCGGGGTATCAGCAGACGGCAGTCCCCCGGCCGCCGCGACCGCTTGGAATAACGTGCGGAATACGGGGGTCATGAAGCTCGACAGCGTAAGACTGGCGAACAGTGTCGGATCAACGGCAAGCGGCACTTGAATCAGGGTTGCCATGAACTGCTGTTCGCAAATGAACACGGCATCATCAATGCGATAGTAGGATTGCTCCGCCGCATCACGATGTTCCAACGCCTTCCGCGCGGAAGGATTCGCATACGGATTCGCGCCTTGTTCCATACGCGGTTCCACCGCAGCTCCGGCATTGCCTGCAAAACGACGTTTCGGAGCGTACGCATCTTCGTCCCGCACCTGCAGTTTGCGTCGTGCGTCACGCACTTCACGCTGCATGATATCCAAGTCGACGCCGATCTGGCGCACCGCCTTGCGTGAATACAAATCCAACAGGGAACGGTCACGAATCTGTGCGATCAACGGCGCCACCGCCTTGACTGCGCCCATCTGCCCAGTGGTATAAGTGGTGTCGAAACGCCCGATCGCGGTTTTGATCACGAAATCATACAGTGGTTCGGCATGATCGATCAACGCGCGAACCGCCTCATTACCTCGCTTGATACGCAAATCGCACGGGTCGAGATTGTCGTCGGCCACAGCAACGAACGCCTGCGTCGAAAAAGCGGAATCCAAGCCGAACGCATGAATCGCAGCCTTCTGACCGGCCGCATCGCCATCGAAGGTGAACACGATACGCGAACTCAACGCCTGTCCTTCAACCTTCAACGGACCAACCAGCTGTACCGCACCCAACGAATCGTCGGCGATCAGACGACGCACGATCTTGGCATGCTCGGCACCGAACGCGGTGCCGCATGTCGCGATCGCGGTATCAATGCCGGCCAAATGCATGGCCATCACATCCGTATACCCTTCGACGATCACCGCCTGACGTTTCTTCACAATCGCCGACTTTGCCATATCAATGCCATACAGCACCTGGTTTTTCCGATACAACTGCGTGTCGGGAGTATTAATGTATTTCGCGCTAATCGAATCATCCTCATACAACTTGCGAGCGCCGAAACCAAGCGTGCGTCCGGTTGAATCGCGAATCGGCCATGTTACGCGGCCACGGAAATAGTCATACACCCCATGCTGGCCTTGACGGGCCAAACCTGCGTCCAACATTTCCTGCTGTGTGAAGCCCTTGCCTGCCAAGTACCGCACCAGATTATCCCAGCCTTGCGGAGCATATCCGCAACCGAATCGTTGGCAATCGGCCTGGCTGAAATTACGGCCATCAAGCAGTTTGCGCGCGGCGAGCGCGTCTTTGGTCATCAGCTGCGAGACGAAAAACTCCTGCGCGGCCTCGTTGGCTTCCAACAGGCGGGCACGTTTCGAACCGGTATGCTCCTTCTTGGCGTTCGACTGGTCATAACGCAATTCGATATGGTATCGGTCGGCCAAAAGCTCGACGGCATCACGAAAGTCGACGTTCTCCTGATGCTCCACATAACCGAACACGTCTCCGCCAAGACCGCAGCCGAAGCAATGCCACACACCGAGCGCCGGACGCACGGAAAAGCTTGGCGTTTTCTCGTCATGAAACGGGCACAGCCCCACGTATGTGCCAGTTCCTGAAGGTTTGAGCGTAACCGTTGCAGACACAATGTCGTACAAATCGGCGGTGGCGCGAACTTTTTCGATATCTTCCTTCAGAATCATTCCTGGCATAGCTCACCACCTTAACAGCAAGCGCGGCACGTTGACCAACCGCCGAACGTACCGCGCCCACCATATTGACTTTCACGGCGTGCCTCCCATCGCACGCCTGATTCTTTATAGGAGGGTTGCGGGATCGAGTTTGGCGAGATCTTCGACCGACAGCACGTCAGAGGCATGCTCGTACAGGCGCGGGATACGGTTGCACAGGCAGGTGAAGATCTCATAGCTGATGGTTCCTGCGGCACGGCCCCAATCGTCGGCGGTCGGCTCGGCATAATCCTCTCCGCGACCCGGTCCGAACAGCTGCACGGTGTCGCCCTCATGCACGCCAAGCTTTTCCGCGGAACCGTGCAGGTCAAGCATAAACTGATCCATGCACACGCGACCGGACACACGGTAGAGGCGCGGACCCTCCGTGGTCATCACACGCACCGGGCCTCCTGGCTTGACCACATGCTTCGCGCCTTCCATATCAAAACCGGAAGCGGAACGGTGAATGCCGTCCGCATAGCCGACAGGCACGATCGCGGTGGACGTATCGGACGGAGTCAGGTACGTGCGGCCATAGGAAATGCCATGGCCCGCTTCAACATCCTTGACCGTACCAAGCTGCGCCTGCAACGTCATGGCCGGCGTCAAACCGTATGTGCCTGGCGTGCCCATGGCCGGATCAGCCTCATAACCATACAGGCCGATACCCGGGCGCGTCAGCTCAAAATGAATCTCGGAACGTGAAAGCGTGGCAGCGGTATTGGCGAGATGACGAATCTCCGGCGCAATGCCCGCCTGCTCCATACGACGGGTGAAATCCTTGAAATTCTCGATCTGCCTGTCGGTGGATGCCACGAATTCAGGAACGTCCGGAGCGTCCGCCACCGCCAAATGGCTCCACTGGCCGACGATATGCAGCACACCCTCCTTGGCGAGCGGCACCAGCTTGGCGAGCGCCGCGTCGAACGTGGCGGGCGTGAACCCGTTGCGGCCGAAACCGGAATCGACCTTCACATGCACACGTGCGGTTTTTCCAAGACGACGCGCCGCAGCCGCAACGCCGTCAATGCCCGGCAATGATCCGACGGAAATATCGATATCATTGTCGATCAGCTCGTCAAAAGGCACAGCCATGCCGTTATATACCCATGTCAGAATGTGGCAGCGGTCCGGCCCGATGCCGCCTTGCGCAGCAGCAGCGCCTCATGTGATTGCGCCGTGCCCAGCCAGGTCGCACCTCCCGCCAGTGCCGCGAGCGCGGCCGGAATAAGACCATGCCCGTACGCGTCGGCCTTGACCACACCCATCACGGCGGTGCCGGAATTCGGGCCGCCAACCACGCTCACCAGATGACGCATGTTGTTTCGCAATGCGGCATATCGACGATGGCCTGCGCCGGATATTGCTTTTGGGCGGCCTCATAATTGGCCTTGCCTTGTTCGGATGAGAATTGCCATTCACGGGCAGCGTTGAAAGTCATGACTCTATTGTTGCGCTCCCACGTGACGGCTTCGAAAAGACGCGCACACATAGCGAGACGATTCACGGGGTTTTCACGGTTTTGTCCGTGCCAGGTTTTTACACTCTCCTTACATAAGGCGCGTACACCTCCCGTATATGAGGCGTTCAGCCTTCTTTGATTTCTGGCGTTTGAGGCGTGCCAGAGTCCCGGAAATCCGTCCGGTCCAGCCCATATAAAACCATTTTTAGGGAATTAAGACCATGGATCTTTTTCGCAAAAAGTCAGTGGACCAGCTCGTATCCGAGTCGACTCCGCTGAAACGCACATTGAAAACGTTTGACCTTACCATGCTGGGAATCGGCGCCATCATCGGCACCGGCATTTTCGTACTCACCGGCAAGGGCGCCCTCACCGCAGGTCCGGCATTGTGCATCTCCTTCCTTCTGGCCGCGGTCTGCTGCGGTTTCGCGGGATTGTGCTATGCGGAGTTCGCCGCGATGGCACCAGTGTCCGGTTCCGCATATTCGTACGCGTATTTGGCGTTCGGCGAGCTGATCGCGTTTGTGATCGGCTGGGATTTGATTTTGGAATACGCATTGCAGGCGGCCACCGTGTCCGCCGGATGGTCCGGATATTTCAACAAACTGTTGGAAGGTTTCGGCTTGCATCTGCCAGTTGAGCTGACCGCGGCATACGGCACCACGCCAGGCGTGACCACATACTTCAATCTACCTGGTTTCGTGATCGTGCTCATCATCACTTGGGTGCTGTCCATCGGCATTAACCAGACGAAGAAAACCAACGACATCATGGTAATGATCAAACTGGCCATCATCGTGCTGTTCATCGTGTGCACCGTCTGGTACATCAATCCCGCCAATTGGAAGCCGTTCTCCCCGTACGGCATTTACACGTTCCAGCCGGGTTCGACGCAGCCGTACGGCATTGTTCCGGCCGCGTCGATCGTGTTCTTCAGCTTCATCGGCTTCGACGCCGTCTCCTCCTCCGCCGAGGAAACCATCAATCCGAACAAGACACTGCCGCGCGGCATTCTGATCTCGTTGGCCGTGTCCACCGTGCTCTACATCGTCATGACGCTGATCATGACCGGTGTAGTGCCATACAAGGAGTTCGCGAACTTCATTGATGCTCCGGTGGCCGGCGTGATTCTCGAAACCGGTCTCAACTGGCTAGCGTTCGTTGTCAATCTTGGCGCTCTGATCGGCATGACCACGGTGATGCTGGTGCAGCTGTACGGCCAGTCCCGCATCTGCTATGCCATGAGCCGCGACGGCCTGTTCCCGAAGCTCTTCGGCGAAGTACACCCGAAATACCGCACCCCGTTCAAAGGTACATGGTTCTTCGGTATTCTAACGGCCATCGCCGGCGGTTTCATCAACATCAACGTGCTGTTCGAATTGGTGAACATCGGTACGCTGTCAGCGTTCATCATCGTGTCCGCAGGCATTCTGTGGATGCGTAAGACCCAGCCGGACGCACACCGCGGCTTCCGCGCCCCGGGCGTACCGTTCACGCCGATCTGCGCGATCATTTTCTGCTTCATCCTGATTTGCGGTTTGAATTGGGAGACTTGGGTGCGTTTCGCAATCTGGTTCGCCCTTGGTTTGATCGTGTATTTCGTGTACAGCCGCAAGCATTCCGCATTGAACGAGCCAGGACTGTTCTAAAAACCGACAATACGGTTGCTTTCGATATATCTTTCGTAAGATATATCGGAAGCAACACAATCGGATATAAAAATCCCGTTGAACATCTGAAATACGATATTCAACGGGATTTTTGCTTCTCAATATCGAAGATTATTTGCGATTATTTGTGATGAAATTTATATTGATTGATATCAATCCATATAAATCCGCAAATCTCACCATTCATGCCGTTGATAAGCGATACGCGTGGTGTCGGACGGCCTGTCAATCAACTGAATCAAGCCGCAGCGCGCGAAACCATTCGATTCGAGCACATGCTGCATGGCCTTGTTGTTGGGATGCGTATCCGCGCGCACATTGCCGTAATGTTCGATGCACCAGTTGATGCAGTCCTTCGCCGCACCCTTGGCGAGGCCCGACGAGGCGATCCGGTGGATGGTCACATACGGATCGTCATCCAGCCAGGCACCATCGATATTCACATACGTCGGGTCGATGCCCGGACACAATGCGAACTGGGCGAGCACACGTTCCTCGCCATCAACCGTATCGACCAGCAACACGGTGCGTTGCGATTCGACATCGTCACGAACCACTTCCTCACGAGGGAACTTATCACCCCACTGCGTGGGATTGCCGTTGGAGGCCATCAACTTGCGGGCATGCTCATAAATCTTCAGCATGGTCGGCAAATCGGCCATAGTGGCGCGACGGAACCGCCGTTCAGAGGTAATGACGCTCTCCTCACCCATCTCGTTCACCTTTGCATCACCTTGTCTTCTTCCGAGCGTCCAAAATACCATGCCCACGGCACAGTATTCGCAACATGCCCGAAAAAGACGTGCAATCGCACGCGAATCAGACCAAGCGGCGCTCAAACGCGTCAGAGCTGATGCCCTTGGCGAGAATATCCTTGCACCATTCCTTCGCCGTGAACAGGCTATGGTCGCGGTAATTGCCGCAGCTTTCGATGGTGGTGGCAGGAACGTCATCCCATGTGGCCTCATATGCGATGAATTCCAGCGCCTCCTTCAACGCGCGAGCCACTTCTTCCGTGGAATGCTCACCCCACGTCAGCAGGTGGAAACCGGTACGGCAGCCGAACGGAGAACAATCGATATAACCGTCGATACGTTCACGCAACAGCACCGCAATCGTATGTTCGATGGTGTGCAGACCACCGGTCGGAATCGCATTCTCATTCGGCTGCACCAAACGCAAATCATAATTGGAAATCACATCGCCATTCGGACCGGTCTGCGTGTCGATATAACGCACATACGGAGCCTTCACCTTGGTGTGGTCGAGCTGGAAGCTTTCCACAACCGGCTTGTCTTCTGCCATCATCAATCCTTTCTTCAACAACTGTTCGTCTCTACTGTCGCCGTTTTGCCGGCATACGTCAACCTCACCGCCATACATGTTGCCGATAACGTGTTACGTATCGTATAAAGCATATGGTTTTGCAATAATCGATACGATTATTCCCCAAGCTGACACGTCACCTGATTCATGCAACGAAATCGCGGATCACTTCCATGAACCGTTCGCCATACGCTTCCAATTTGAGCGCACCAACGCCGTTGACTTGCGAGAATTGCTCGCCGGTGACCGGCTGATACGCACCATGTCGCGCAACGTTTTATCGGAAAAGACGATATACGGGGGTTTACCGAGTTCGCGGGCGATGTCAAGCCGCAACGCGCGCAGTTTGGCGAACAATTCCTCGTCTCCGTCGCCCGGCACATACGATCCCATGGCCTGAGAGCCACGGACGGCGATTCCGCACGTTTCGCAGCGTGCTTCCGTTCGATCTTCTTGATTTCATAATGAAAATTCGGCGCGACCGTTTCCGCCGCACGTTCACCGAAGCGAACGATCGGCATGGAACCTTCCGAGATGGAAAGAAAACCATCCGTCGCCATCTGGCTGAGCACGTCACGAATCTGTGCCTCCGAAGTCGCGCTCAACATGCCGTACGTCGGCAGATCGGCAGGATGAAGATGGTTCAAATCCTGCGCTTTCGACCCTCGCAACACTTTGACGATCTTCCCCGAACCGACCTTCTGGTTCACGTCATGCACGCAGCGCTGATGGCCCGCGCGATATCCGTGACGTCAACGGTTTCAAACGTGTTCCCGCAGTTCGCGCATCCTCCCACGCATGTGCCGTCATCACGGACGGCCGCTCCCCCGGCCTCACCGAAATACCTGGTCATATACTCGTGCAGACAATCCGTGGTACGGCAATAACCGATCATGGCGTTGAGCAGACGCCGTTTCGATGCACGCACGACCTCCTGCTCTTCGGCGGTCAAACGCTCGTTCTCATAATCCGAATCAAGCAGCCTTCGCCTCGTAGCAATATCAGATTCGTTCCACAGCAACGTGCACCGGCTCGGCTCGCCGTCGCGCCCCGCACGACCGGCCTCCTGATAGTACGCTTCGATCGATTCCGGCATATTATGGTGGATCACATAACGCACGTTCGACTTGTCGATGCCCATGCCGAACGCATTCGTGGCAACCACCACAGGCACACGGTCGGTTACGAAATCACGTTGCGCCCGTTCCCTCGTTTCGGCCGACATACCGCCATGATAGGCGACTGCGACCATGCCAAGTCGCGTCGCATCCTCACCTTTCGTAGCACGCAGCTCGCGCACGGCGATATTCAACGATTCGGCAAGCGACTCCACTTCCTTGCGGGTCGCGCAATACACGATGCCGGATTCGTCAGGATGATCCGCAATATATGAAGCCACCCACGAAGCCTTATATTTCCTTTCCATCCTGATCACGTCGAAATACAGGTTGGCCCTGTCGAAGCCGGTGACGGTGACGGACGGATTCTGCAATCCGAGAATTCCGATAATATCGCGACGCACCCGTTCCGTCGCGGTCGCAGTGAATGCGGCAACCGTCGGACGGGTCGGCAATGCCTTCAGAAAATCGCCGATACCAAGATATGACGAACGGAAATCCTGACCCCATTGCGACACGCAATGCGCTTCGTCAACGGCGACCAGAGAAATCGGCACACGACTGGCGAACGTGCGGAAACGTTCGGTTTCCAAACGTTCCGGAGCCACATACAGCAGTCTGATCCGTCCCGACAACGCCTGCGCGAACACCAGATCCTGTTCGTCGGGACTTTGCGTGGTATTGATGAACGCGGCTGGAATGCCCACGTCGTTGAGCGCGTCGACTGATCGCGCATCAACGAGATCAACGGGGAAATGACGATGGTCATGCCCGGAAGAAGCGTGGCGGGAATCTGGTAGCAGATCGACTTGCCAGCACCGGTGGGCATGACGCCGAGCGCATCACGGCCTTGGATAATCGCATTGACTATGCCTTCTTGACCAGGACGGAAGGCGTCATATCCGAAGTAGGTGCGTAGGGCGTCACGCGCCGACGTAAACTCTGTCATACGCAGCAGTCTAGTATCAAACCGTTTCTACTCGGTGCGGAGGGCGGTGGCGGGATCCTGCTTGGAGGCGCCACGACTTGGGATGAGGCCGCCGATCAGGGTGAGCACTACGCTGAGGATCACCAGAGCGATGGCATTACCGACCGGCAGCACGGCACTGACCTCGGTGGTGCCCATGAAGTGGTGCAGCACGCTGTTGATCGGGAAGTTGAGCAGCACGGTGGCACCAACGCCAATCAGACCGGCCAGCAGGCCGATAATGCCGGTTTCCGCGTTGAATACGTTCGACACATTGCGTTTGGATGCGCCCATGGCGCGCAGAATACCGATTTCCTTGGTACGTTCCAGCACGGAAATATAGGTGATAATGCCGATCATGATCGACGAAACCACCAATGACACAGCCACGAAAGCGATCAGCACATAGGTGATGACGTTGATGATGGTGGTCACCGAGTTCATCATCAGACCGACATAGTCGGTGTAGGTGATCTTGTCTTTTTCCTTGGCGGTCTTATTGTATTCGTCGATGGCGTCGTTGATGGAATTCTTGTCTTCGAAGCTGTCGACGTAAATGTTGATGGAGCTTGGTGCGTCACGGCTGACCACGCCGAAATCAGCGAGATTGTCGTTGTAGGAGCCGGTGGACACGTACTGGTTGTAGATGGCGACCAGCGTGGCCTCGTCGGCGGTGGCGATATAGGCGTCGAATTGGTCGGCGAGCTGCTGTTCGCCCATCTGAGCCACGGCCGCGGCCTGCTGGGAGTCACCTCCGGATGCGCCTGCGGCCGCCATCATGTTCTGCGCCATCTGCGCCTTGCTGCTTACGCCGAGGGATGCGACGTAATCGCGGGCATCCTGGGCTTTGGTGGCATCGTCGGACGGCGAGAACGTCATGCCGTTGAGCACATTGTGATCTTTATCGGACCGCTGTTCGGTGACGATTTCACTGGATTCGGCACGGTCGATCAGCTCATTGGTCAGAGCACGCGTATAGCCCACACCGGAGGAAAGCGGGGTTGCGTCAGCATCCTCTACCGGCTTAACCACGCCCACGATCTTCAGATCGATGGCCTTGTCGGAGTCGATCAGCGCATTAATCTGGTCCACATCGTCGCCCACGTACGTCCAATGGCCGTTATCGCCTTTGACATACTGGTCGCAGGCCGGCAGCAGCTTCAGCGTGCGGTCGATAACGTCGGAATAGTCAATCTTCTTGGTATCGGTTTTCACATCGTCGCCGGAATTGAGCTGGTTCATCATATCGTGGTATTCACTGGCGGATTTGAGGCCTAGCTCATACACAGCGGTTAACGACAATGAATTGTTCTCGTCAAGTACGAGTACAACCTCGTTCTTGTTCTTTGGCCAGGATCCTTCAACTACCTCATAATTGTCGGAAATGACCTTGCCGACGTTCTTTTTGCCATCAGCGCTTGGCATGATCTCATGGAACGAGCTCGGTGCAGCATTCTGGTCGGTTTTACCCGTGAGCATGCTCACGCGCGTCGACGTAAAGGTGGATGAGTCGGCAGACATCAGCGAACCGTCCGCCATCTGGTCGGCCATCGATTTGGTGCCGGTTTTGCCCACCGTCACACCATCGGCGTTGACAAGCGTGCCGTCTGGATCGTGTGAGAATACGGAGAACCTCGTATCATACGAATACTGGATTCCCGCGGAACCGATATACCGATTGATGTCACTGTCCTTATTATCAAGGTATTTCTTGAACGCGCTCAGATTGTTTTCGGTAATGCTGCTGGTCATCGAAGCGGTGCCCTTGATGGCGGCATCATCCGGATAAATCGCGTCGCTCTTATGCTTCTTGCCTTGATTGTCCGCACTCTGCTGGCCGGAAGTCATCATGCTGGTCAGGTCGAAGGTCTGTTCGTCGATGCTGATCGGGTAAGCAGTCATCGTCTCGCGCTGAATATTGTCGATATAAGTGTTCACGCCTGCCGAAACGGACATGATCAATGCGATGCCGATGATGCCGATGGATCCTGCGAATGCCGTAAGGAACGCACGGCCCTTCTTGGTGCGTAAATTGTTGAAGCTCAATGCCAACGACGTGCCGAACGACATGGATACGCGGCCCATGGTCTTGTGCACGGAAGCGGTAGCCGTTTCGTTCTGGGCTGGTTCGAACGGGTCGGAGTCGGAACGAATCACACCGTCCTTGAGCTCCACAATGCGCGTGGCATACTGGTAGGCCAGTTCGGGGTTATGCGTCACCATCACCACGAGGCGGTCTTTGGCGACCTCTTTGAGCAGATCCATGATCTGCACGGAAGTGTCGGAATCAAGCGCACCGGTCGGCTCGTCGGCGAGCACGATGTCCGGATCGTTCACCAATGCGCGCGCAATGGCCACGCGCTGCATCTGACCGCCGGAAAGCTGGTTCGGCTTTTTGTTGACATGCTCGCCCAAACCCACTTGTTCAAGCGCCTTGCGCGCACGCTCTCGACGCTCCGAATGCGATACGCCCGAAATGGTTAGGGTAAGTTCCACATTCGACAGAATGGTCTGATGGGGAATGAGATTGTAGCTCTGGAACACGAAACCGATGGTGTGGTTGCGATAGGAGTCCCAATCACGGCTTTTGTATTGTTTGGTGGAAATGCCGTTGATCACCAGATCGCCGGAATCATAGTGGTCAAGTCCGCCGATGATGTTGAGCAGTGTGGTTTTGCCGGAGCCGGAAGGTCCGAGAATGGCCACGAATTCGCTGTCACGCAGGTTAAGGCTGACGTTATCCAGCGCCCGCTGCACGAAGTCGCCGGTTTTATACTGTTTGGAGATGCCTTGAATTTGCAGCATGCCGCCTCGTCTCGATAATCATGGGCGTTCGATTCCACAGAGAATGCGCTGGTAGATGAACACGAACGTTGTCGAAAGTATTATATGGCAAACCCTCGCTATAAGCAGATTCGAAATAGCATAATATACGCTTTTGGCGAATCCGATGGCGAGGATTTATGCACGTTCTGCCTTTTTGACTGATTACACAAAATCGTAACGAGGCTGCGATCTTATCTCAAACACGACGAAAAGCCTGTTCCAAATCTGCGATCAAATCGTCAGCATCTTCAAGACCGACGGAAAGTCGCACAAGATTGGCGGGCACTTCCAGCGTGGTACCGGCGACGGAAGCATGGGTCATGGCGCCCGGATGCTCAATCAGGGATTCCACGCCGCCCAACGACTCGGCCAGGGTAAACACTTCCGTGGCACCGGCGAACTTCTTTGCCGCTTCGAATCCGGCTGCGATCTGCACGGAGATCATGCCTCCGAATCCGCCATGCATCTGTCGTGCGGCAATCTCGTGGCTGGATGGGATTCCAGTCCCGGGTACCATACGCGTTCCACTTCAGGGCGGGTTTCCAACCATTGCGCCACCTTCATGGCGTTACGACTGTGCTGCTTGACGCGCAGATCCAACGTTTTGAGGCCACGAATGTCAAGCCAGGAGTCGAACGGAGATGGCACAGCTCCGGCCGCGTTCTGCAGGAACGCCACTTCATCGCGGATTTCCCTGTCGTTGAGCACCACCGCTCCGCCGACCACGTCGGAATGGCCGCCGATGTATTTGGTGGTGGAATATACGACCACGTCGGCGCCATCCGACAACGGATGCTGCAATACCGGGGATGCGAAGGTGTTGTCCACCACCACTTTGGTGCCATGCGCGTGAGCGACCGCTGACGTGGCCGCGATATCAGTGATGTTG